>Ga0209700_103418_pt1 | contig 30473 bp, 17 predicted proteins | sample SiratroredBW_FD_187528 | JGI IMG/M metagenome (GOLD analysis project Ga0209700, IMG submission 187528) | Root nodule microbial communities of legume samples collected from California, USA - Siratro red BW (SPAdes) (version 2) | ecosystem: Host-associated > Plants > Roots > Nodule | place: USA...
TTTATTACCTAAAAAAAAAAAAAATAGAAACCTAATAACCTTCAGAAAATAAAACGTATATCATCTTTAATTTCAATATTCTAAAATTCACTTATTTTAGGAACAAATATAGTTAAATGTGAAAAAATGGGCTTAAAATTTTCTAAATATATTTGAAGATAGTTACTTTGATCGAACATTTTAGTAAGGTAAGGAGAATTAGTTGACAAATACATATGTTTTTATTCTGATTTGCTAGTAATTTAAGGATTGGATTTGAGTGTAGATTGATTACTCGTTAAATCGAAATAAAAGCGCAAGAAATAATCGTTAACAAGATGCCATAGACATTGGATTTGTATTTATTTCCTTTAAATTATGGATGTTTTTTTTCGAGTTTATGCAATCAAAAGACTTGAATGGCTATAAATAATTACAAACACACCAAAACAAGCCAAACGTAGGTTTTCAATAGTTTTCACATCAAATTACAAAGTAAGTCATTTGTCATATACCCAATTAGTCCACATACACAAAAACATTAAAGACCACAATTTTTAAGATATATAACTAAAAAGACACCAAGAGTACGTTTAGATAAAAGAAATTACAAATTCTTTTATAATTATTTTTCATTCATACCTAAAGCATAAAATACACATGTTTAAATTGATTCCTTAAAACATTGTAGGAGACTTAATGGACTAGGAAAGACGCACGTGTAAAGTTCGGCGCACGTGCTAATGAAAACGGTCCGTTGTGAGGTGCAAAGCCATGAAGAGTGAAGGTGGAATGATGGTGATGATTATTATTATGCATTGATATGTTGTTGTAGGGATAATGGAGAATGGAGGGTCCCAATCCAATGCAAGAGCCTCTTTTAGGTTGATTCCACCTTCACTTGTCGAGCCATGGTCCCATTCTTGTAGTTCTAGTCAACTAAATTTTTTCTAACATTTTTGTGTAGAGATTTCAAATTTAGCTTGGTTGGTTCACCCCATCAACCTATAAATGAAAGAAGTTGTGTTGGACTCTTAAATATGGAGGTGAGAGAATGGCTAATTTGGTGTGTCAAATATTAGGTTGAGAGAATGGTTAATTCATTAATGGTATGAAAACTTGCTTTAAGGAGTCTTTGAAAATATCTTTCTTCTTTTATTTTCATTTTTCATTTCAATAATCTTTTTATATTCTCAATAAAATATAATTTTATCCCTTTATGCTATTATTAAAGGATAGCTTAATTCATTGGCTAGATTATATTATAATACCGATATTGAGGAACCTATAGATAGATCTGTTTGGTTGATATTTAATTATGAAAAAATAAATAAATTTATTTAATTTTGAAATTTAAAAGAAGAGAGAAATGTAATGAAAATGGATAGTTATTGTAGACACTCCGGTAGGCATATCATATACTCATTTCACTTGTTAGTAATATAAAATTTAAGATATGAATGAGTTATTTTTATAGGAATGATGATACCGAAAAATACTTTTTTTTTTCATAACCACATAATAAAAATAGGAATATTTAATCTTCAATAAAAAATAAAAAAGTTGATGCGAAATAAATATCTCGTAAGTGTATAAGTAAGATTAATTTTATATATTGTTTAATACGTTTTAATTTAATATTTATAATAAAAAAATAATTTGAATATATATTCAAATGTGTTCAATAATTAAAATTATCGAAATTAAAAATAAACAGGACTTAAATTATGTTTGTTTGACATATCAATTTGGAGAAAATCACGTAAAGCAACTTTAAAAACATATGAAAAAAAGTGAATCACGAGTTTAAACTATACTTAGAAAAATCAGTTGCTAGCAACAAAATCTAGTTAATAAGATAAACATAATGTAGTTAATGAGGGGAGCTGACGGAATGTTGGCTTCAGTTAAATTGAGTAAGGAAAAAAAATAGTTATTTGCACTTGGCGAAGCATAAAATTGATTTAATTATGATTAAATAAAAAATTTATGTGAGGAATCTAGTGGTGAGTCTAAGTCTTGTTTTTAGTAAAAATGAGAATTTGAGTTTAAGTTTCATATTAAGTAAAAGTAATAAAGTTGAGCAACATGTAACTAAAAAAATTTACAAATCCATTGACTTACTTAAGATTTTGGTTGAAACTAACATCAATTTAACATCAATTTCTTGTATGTGTTTGTCTCATATTTTATTTATGTGATCTCTTATGTTTTTTTTTTATGATTTATCTAACAAGTGATATCAAAGTCTAATTCTAAGGTTATTATTGTCAAAAGTTGACAAACAAGAATGTTTGTTTACATAATTCACTGTATGATAATGGTAATGAGAAGAATCGTCATTCAAATTTCCAACATTTGTGTAGTATATTTATCATTGAACTTTAGTTTCTCAATTAAGATTCACTACAAATATTTAAGTATTATATTTCTAATTTGAATTGTTCATATGGTTTACTTTATATATGGAAAGATTAGTCATCATTTAATTTATATATGAAAAGATTAGTCATCATTTAATTGTTTATTAGTACATATGTTTTATTCCATATTTTATAAATTTCATGAAGTTTTGGTTCATTGCATTTTGTATTAATTTTTTTTGTGTATATTTAATTGTGTTTTATTTCATGTCACATTTTCATTTTGTTCACCTAAGGATTAATGCAAAATACTATCAAATTTTGTTGAAATATAAGAATTTTTAATTAAAATTTGTGTACTGATCAAATATAAAAATAATGGATCTTTCTAAATGAGATATGATTACACCTTTGTTTAAAAAAGGTGATATGTTCATGCATGATGAGAAAATTTAAATGTGGATCATCTATATGTATAAAACAATGTCATCGATCGATGTTAGATTAACTTAGCACGCTTAACCAAAAAGTTGAGAGGAGTAAATGATTTTTTATAGTTTACACAATGTAATGTTCATACTATATTTGATGAAATAAGATTTAGGTATCCTTGTGTGAATTGATTGAATGAAAGAAGATGGAATATTGATGAAACTAGACAACGTCTTTTTTTTTTGTGAATTTCTTAAAAACTATGTGACATGGCATTGTTAATTATTGGATTTTCTAACTGTAAACTAAATTGATGATGTTTTTCAATTCACTATGCATGGCCAACTAGAAGACAAGATTCATGATATTGAAGCATAATCTCCTATAGAAAAGTCATATATTTGAGGATATGTCTAGGGATGCATAGACTCCACCTATCTTGAATCAATTAATCTGAATCAATTAATTTTCCACAATTGTTAGAAGTATTAAGGTTGGTGAATTTGAAGACAATTAATGGGTGGATTGTGAAAGCTTTACATAATTGCTTTGATGGTTGTACATGCTTTCAAAAGGAAATACACTACCAATCCTAATTATAACGTGAAAAAGATATTGTCCAATGAGGATGAAGTATAAAAGATACATGTATGCCCTAATGGTTGCATATTATATATAAAAGAATTTGAAGAGTTCAAAAAAATGTCCCAAATGTGGATTATCATGTTGCAAGATCAAGGACTTTGATAAAGACAATAATGATGAATTGAGCCCTCTAGAGACCTATTGGTATCTTCCAATAATTACAAGGATTAAATGTTTATTTGAAAACCAAAAATGATGCTAAAAACCTTAGATAACACGCAAATGAGAGGAAATGTGATAGAATAATTGCTATCCAATTGTTTCTTTGCAATGACAAAGAAATTTGATACTTGTTATCCCTATTTTGCAATAGTTGTGGTTCTTTCCTTTTTCACTTTCCTTAGTATCTTATAACCAAGAGTATGACACATGTCAATCTTGTCTTTCTGGGACAAGAAGATGACATGTTAGTCTTAGGCTTTGTTTAGATTAGAGAGTGGATTTGGATTCAAGTTGATTTGAGATGAAAGTGTATGAAAAGTTGAGTTACTTGAATAAAAGGAAAGATAGTGAGATTTGAGTAAAAAACTTATAAAAATATAATATTATTTTAATCAATTTTGAAAACTTTCGTCTTAAATCTTGTTATGGTTGCGAAGAAACACAATAATCAAATTTTTGCCTTGGTTTCTATATTTTTTTATTTTTTTATTATTCAATTGTGGAATTTTTTTAATTTTTGTCACACTCCAACGGTCGCAAATCATCTATCACTTGAAACAAACATACACTTAGAGACGACAACAAGGTGATGATAAGTGCGGATTTGATTATAATTGTCCTTGTTCTTGTATTTGACAAGTATAAACTTTGTCATATCCATCCTCATACCCACGCCTCACCCTCTCAAATATTTATTAGATAATCTTTTTACAAAACTAAAAATTAAAACAAAGGAAGTATATATTTTTAATAATTAAAAAAATTACTAAATAAATTAAAATTGACTTAGTAATTTAAAACAAGTGTGAAAGTAAAGATAAGAACAATTCAGATATATGTAAATACACATCTCATCTCGTACCTGAATTAAAGAATATTACATATATCCATGTCTAGTCAATTTGAGTATTTCCTGTAAATATCAAGATTGGTTTGCATAATATTTACAACTATCAGTTTACTTGTCATCCTCAATTCGTCTCACCCCTCTATCACTTAAAAGAAATCTTATCATATCAATATAACTTCCATCATGTTCTTTAATATATAATTCAAAGTCGTTGTCTCTAGAGAATTTCTCAATATCAAAATTATATAATTAGATTCTAATCCTTGTTCTTCTTAACTATCTTCATAATTTCCACAAGTAATATCAATTATTGAATTCATAACAATATAAAAAAAGCACAAAAAAATAGAAAGAAATCACTATTGTAAAATTTCACTAACAATTACATTAATACTAATCATCATAAGATAGATAAATATCTAGGTAAATTTATATTATACTTTTCAAAAACAAATTTCCTCCTCACGGGGATTATAATATATACATATCTTAAGGAAAGAAAATAATCAACAAAACATAAATTTTAACACGCACAAAAACATAAATTCCCTCTTGCAATATCACTTGCTGCCATGAAACATAAGCTCATCACAGTTTAAAAAAATAACAAGTAAACAAAACAGGGTAGGTTAGTGTAACATCCCGAAAGTTGTCATAATGTTAGATGCACTAAATTGTTTGATTTACTTCTCTTTGAGGTATACCATCCAATAAGTTTCAGTTATATTAAATAAGAAAACTTAGTATTAGACAATTCATCTTGAACAACCCATTAGAAAATCCAAACATTATGCTCACATTAGATGATCTAATACATTTTAAGCAAGCTTATTTTCAATTCATTTTCATTAAAGTAACTTCTTCCAAAAATAGTAAGAAAATCATACTCATAGGTGAATTATATACTAGATTTTAGCTTTAGTTTTTGAAGCATAAAGACTTTATGAAGACTTGAGAAAGGCTAGTTGAAGATGTTAAGTGAACATTAATATTCCATTAAGTTAAAGATTAGGACATAAAAGGCCATTAATAAAGTAAACATTTAAAGTTAGGATAAGTTCAGTTGTTGCCATGTAAGATTAGTACTATAACACTTATGATTGAACAAAACAAAATTAATTGTTAGCATTCAATTAAATCGCCAAGAAGAAACTATGCAATGATTACGATTACCATATACTTTATAGACAGAGGATGTAAATAATACTCTTTACACAGAAAAATACAACAAAACATTAGAGAGAACTGGTGAAAAAAAAAACCGAGAAAATATGTTTCAGAAGATACCCAATGCCTTACAACTTTTTTTAATTATTTCACATGTTTATTGATTTCTCTTAGAATCATTACTAATCTTTGTATTAATTTTAAATTCGGATTCTATTGCACTTATAAGTTATATATTGTATGATTGAAGGATAATATTAAAATTACTCATTTATCTTGACTAACTGTTGTAATTGTTATTCTTTATGTTGTATTTGTAATTTTACTTCTAATGAATTTCTTTTCAAATATTGACATTTTAAATTGTCTAATATTTTATCATTGATTATTTTCTTTTACTATTTTAATGAATTTCTTATTATTTCTTTTATTTATCTTTAATCTTTAATTAAAGAATAGGATGGATGTTGCTAATTTTACATCTTTACATATTTTTCTAAAAATGGATAGAGCATTAGTAGAAAATTCAATATCATTTAAAGAGATAACTCATTTCACTATGATTTTCACCTAGTTGGAACCCTTAATCTTGGACAATCCATTAGTTACTTTTTTCTTAGCTTTGATAGCCTATATTCATTGAACAATCCCTTTTCTGGTATCCTGTGATATAAAAACTTGTATCAAAAGTTTAGTATATAATTAAAGAAGAAATAAGTATAATCTAACGTGAGAATATAAAGATATAATATAGACTATTGTAAAAATTTAACTTTGAATGCATGATAAGTCTAAGTTTTGCGCATGTGAACTATTTCTTTTATTTCTAAAAATAATAATATTTCTTTTATTATTTCACATAATCACCGTCCACATACTTTTCTCAATTTACTTTCCTTTATTATAAAGACTAGGTAGAATAAATTATTGTAAGTGTTGTTTGATTACATTATGTAAGAAAAAGATGGCAAATTGTTTTTTCATTTACCATATTGTATATAAAGTACTTCTGAATTGTATGCCTCTATGCTATAAAGATTATTTTGTTTAACATTATTCTCGATGCAAAATACACAGCATATTATAAAACCTTAATTTTCTAGAGGTCATTGAATAACTCACTTTCTTCCCCACATATATTATCCATCAAAAAATTATATGTTGATATAATAGTAAAGCTTTCATTCTCTTCTTTCAAAATTCAATTATCTTATATTAAGTTCGGTAGTTTGTCTAATATCTCTTAGAATAATTATCATAATTAAGTACCAATTCAAGTGATGCTCTTCTCCAAATTTCATCCTCAAATATTATCATTTTATCTCCTAAACTCATCAAGTATTAATATTATCAATTCATCTCTCTCAACTCACATAATGTAGTGTCTTTAAATATTAAATTACTATATAATCTAAGATACTTATATATATATATATATATATATATATATATATATATATATATATATATATATATATATATATATTCTTCCATACGAATTATCTTCTCAAAACATAATACTAGTACCCAATTCTAATTCTAAATATCCGTCTTCATGAAAGCAATTCATTTGTTCTTTTTGATCTTGAGAACAAAATAGTTTGTTTTGTAATTTAGTATACTTAGTTTGATTTATCAATGTAATAAAATTAATGTTATTGAAACAATAATATTTCTTCTTTTTTTTTGTCTTTTCCATAAATAACAGAGAAGGCCATGAGGCTTAACTATGATAAATAATGCCTTTTAAAGAAATAAAGTTATCCGTGTATAACAATTTTACACTTCTCTTTATCTGCTCTCTATTTGACTGAGAGAACTTCGTATTTCTCTTCACTTTCTCTATTAGTAAAAGAGGAGTAAAAGAGGAGTTAAGTCATATATGATGTTATTAAAAAAGTATAAGAAAGATTAATGTGATGATCAAGTGAAATAAAATAGACTTTTGGAAATGACATGTTGCATATTTGAGATTTTTCTTTTTTTTATTAGAGTTTTATTCTCTTATCCTGAAATTTCACCTACCGAGTTATTATAACATGATGAGTTTGTGTAATTGTTTTTCTTTGACTTTTGAATATTATACAGAATTCTACAAACATTGTCGTATGTTTGAATGTATACTGTTATTATAATTCTTTTACTTCTGCTACATTTTCTAGTCTGCATCAAATGGAACTAACATTTTAGAATGATCCTTTCTAACTAACTTTTTTTATAGATTGAATCCAAAATTAAATACATCACTAAACTAAATGTTTTTTTTTTAACATTTGCTAAGTATTAAAGTTTAAATTCAATTTTTGATTTCTATAATTTTATTAATGCACAATTTTAACTATAAAAATTTGATAGAACATTTATTTATCTAAATTTCTAAAATTAAGTCATTTTAGTTCAATATTATATATTATTTAATTGCAAAAAATAGCACATATTTTTAGTAATAGCATATAAAACATATTATTAGATGTTGTTATTAATTTTTCACATAAATAAGTGTCTTAAACATTATTATTACTTAAAATTTTGAAAGAGTAAATATGCAACTAATTTTTTAGGAATCAAAATTACACATTCACAAAATTATAAACACAAAAAATGAATTTAAGCCTAAGATTAAATAAGTACGTATACTAGTTTTTAAAACCAGACCAATGATTGAATAAGTAAAGATATTTAATATTCGAACATGTAATACTAGTCAAGTTGATAGTAATTAAATTTATAACTTAAATATTATACTATTTAAGTAATAAAATAATATAATAAGGCGAAATTAAAATAAAAAGGTTATAAATTAATATATATATATATATATATATATATATATATATATATATATATATATATATATATATATGACTAAGTTATATGCTTTATAAGATAAAAGTTAATAATAGTTGATAAAAATAATTAATATTTGTGTAGAACATTTAAATATATACTTGTATTTATCTTTAAATTATTTTAGTTAAATAAAGAATGGAAAACTAAATATATTGGTTTGTTAAGGTAAAAGTCTAATACCTCAGTGTTTTAATTAGTGTTTCAAAACAACTAAGTATAAAACAAGACCACATTCCATCTTTAAGACAATAAATTTTATAAAAATAAGAGATCATGTAAGATACAAGTATTTCATCTAACAAATAATAAAATATTATGCAACCTTCTCTCAAAATCTGATAAGATGCATATAAGAACAAATGTGCATCAAATATTAGACAATACACACAGATTAAACAAATCTCGTACTTAAAAATAAATATCTATATGTTTACTCTATGTTTGAAGGAAATATCTTTTGTCAAAGAAATCCGTTCAAAATCAGATATCAAAGATCTAGACATGAGCTAAAGTTGTTTCCTTCATGAATTTTCTGACATAAGAAATTTTTCAACTTTGACCCAACTATGTGTCATGTATGAAATGTACATTAATCATGAATTTGTGCAAAAGGTTACACTATTGAGGAAGATAATTGTTGACAGTTATCACATAGGTTGTGAAAAAAAATAACAACTACCTTTTTTAGGAGTTTATAAAAAGGATTTCATCTAGAAGAAGAACAAGACATGGAGGAGAGAATACATGATGCCAAAATGTTGCTTAAGCTAAGAGCATTCCTCTAAGCCAATAGAGCAGATGTTGCACCATACCAAAATATTGATTAGATGATGGAGCACACTAGTGGCGGCTCAAGATTTTAGGAGGCCTAAAGCGAATAAAAAAATGAGGCCTTATTTTAAATTAATAAAATAATTAAAATTATGATATTTTTATCTAAAATTTATTTTTCAAGCTTTTTGTGATACAAAATTATCTATTAAATTATCATAATTAATTTCATTTAAAAAATAATTTTCAATAGACAATAAAGTTAATCCCTTTAATCTTTGTTGAAACCTGATTGTCAAGACATAAACTTGATAGTAGAGTCTCAAGTCTCCTATTATGATATTATCTTTGGATCCTATCGTTTGGTATGTCTTTAAATATAATCTGTAACTTCTTCATAATTATTTTAAGATTAATTAAACAATAATAAAAAATAAAAAAAATTAGGATGAATTGATTAATCTCATATTATTTTTACCTAATATTGATGCACTCAAAAGGAGTCAAAGTGAACACAAACTCTTCCTCAATCAATCTACTGTTCAAAGTCTTCGTATGAAATATATGAAATGAAAGAATTTTGAAATTGAAAACAAGTTAAAATAATATTATGTAAGGAACGAAGAGACAGAGGAAGAAACCAAATAAGTGAAGAAAGAATGAGAGAAGTGGAAGAGTCAAAACAATGAGAGATTATATCAATCTGTTAGAATATAGGGAAGAGATAAATTAGAAAATTTTAAGAAAGATTCCTTGACTGTTCAATTTTTTTTTAAATATTATTCTTTTATTATAAGAAAGTTTTAAGAATATTATTTAAATAGTATTTATAGTACCAATATAAATTTAAAGTCATTAAATAATATTTATAGTACCCATGTAAACTTAAAGTCAATTAAAATATTTAAATTTTTAATTAAATTTTTGTTATTATAATTTTAAAATTAAATATTTTTTATTTTATAATAACATGTGAGTATTAAATTTTTTTGAGATCTTGGAGGCCTAGAGGCCTAAAGCATATTAAATTTTTTTGAGGCTTTTGTGGCAGGCCTAAAGCATATTAAATTTTTTTTTAGGCCTTTGAAGCTTTAAGGCCTAAAGCGGTTGCTTTACCTGCTTCAGCCTTGAGCCACCCTTGGAGCACACCTCACATTTTCATAGAAGGATCCTCAAGCTTAAACAAGATTAACATACTGGGATCCAAATAAATGTTATGGAAAACACTTACAATGTTTATCCAACTACTTAGGAGAGTGAGTCCAATCATTGTATACATGGAAAAACGCTATCCTCCCTAGAGGCTAAAAAATATTTTTGGTTAAGACAAGAATGACTTAGGTCAAGAATACTCAAGGGGTTAGTTAGGAGTTACTACGAGTCCAAAAAATAATCAACATGTACTTCATAATATTAGTCTGCTTACTTGAACTTGGTTGGTTAACCAGTAACTAGACATAGTTTGTGAGACAGACAAACTAGTATAAAATGTTATGTACATGTCATCTCCTCCTTATCTCCTTTATATTACATGTTATTATTATTTGAACTAATCATAGTATGAGAGTTTATATGTGAATAGTTATTAAAATGTTCTACTAATTTTTTTTTTAAATATAAGTAACCTCTTTCTATGTATACATATTGGTCATTGTATGTATACATATTGGTCAGATGTTAAAACTATGATATATTCGCTTTACAAAGCCAACAATAAAATATGTTAATTAAGGGATTAAGTTAAGGTATAAGTTTAATGCAACCTCTATGAATTGAAAAGTAAAAAATAAGTTTAGCATTCACTTGATTTTTTTTAATTCGTCTTTAAGAAAAATGTCTTTTTTTTTAATTTTATTAGACGAAACATGTTGAAAAACGTATGTTAGAAAAACATCTCTTTAAATTTGCATGTGTCTTAATGAATTTTCTACAGTCAATGTAGTTTGACAGATGAAAAAATCACAGTTCTTTATTTAAAATAAACAAAAGAAAATTGAAAAAAAATTAACAAACTATGTTTGACTTATACATTAGATAAAAAGATTTCCCGTTTGATTGTTTTATAAATCAAATCATGTTCTTAACATCGTTACTCAAATAATAAATTTTGAAAATTTTTAAAAAATTAATTAATCACAATTCAATTCTCCCGTTATGATTTCCCTATTTCTCACATGATTGAAGTAAGTTTTAATAACGATTTTATACAATTTTTTTTATCAATTTTTAAACCAAATCGATTGGTTCTACCCAATTTTGAGATATCTCATTGTTTAGAGTATCAAACTTAATTATTATACTATTATCTGGTTAATTATATTGCTTGCGATCTAAGTTACTTTTTTTCAAAACTGTGAAATTTATATTATATGAGTTCTCTATGTCTTAAACCAAAAGATATAATCCTAATAACCCACTTCTTCCTCATGCTGCAACATCCTATATTTTTCATATAATAGGAACTTTATTGGATAGGAATTATATAATAAACCTTAAAATAAAAATCAATACATTCATAATATATTTAAAAATATACTTCTCCACAAAAGATCTAATAAAAATATCTTCGTAAAAATTACAAATAAAATAAAATAAAATAAAGCTTCTCCATCAGTTTACTGAGGACTCCCATCACCTGTCAAATTTTCTGCTCCCGTGTAATATACACGATCATCGCAGTTTTAAAAACAAAACAAACAACACACAAAAAGAAGGGTAATCTAGAGAGTTTTAAAAAATATATATTTTAATAAATTGGTTTTCTATCTCAACTAAACAACAAACAATTCAATCTTTCATATTTCATCTCACATCACATAGACACTGACTCACAAACAAAACACTAGACTCTCTACTTTCCTACTTCCCGAAGACACTAGTGCATTGAGTTAAACTCAAGAGGTGTGCACCTGTCATATACCATCCATCTGTTCCGATCAGCTCATATTTCAAACCTCGGATACAGTCTGTCCCGATCAGTTCCTATTTCAAACCTCGGGTACAGTTCCCATATGCACAGGGTTAATCCATTTGTCCTATTTCGATCGGGCTCATATTTCAAACCTCGGACAGGACCATATGAACCTCCTTCGAGTCTTCACCAACTGGTAAACTTCATCTATATGAATCCAATGTACCAGTAGAGTCAGGATACCTCTTTAGAATCCCCAAACAATGCACATCCTAATAATCTCAACACGGGTATCTCCTTTCCTGAAGATACTATGTCTCGATTACACACCACATCATTCACAAACATTGATACTACATCGTACCATTCATAAACATTCATTCCATTTAATTCAAATTCATATATAATAAAAAAAAATTATAATATTTATTAAAAATATTCAAACTAGCTTCCCTTACCAAATATCAACATTATAAATAAATTTCTATTTCAAAGGAGACAAACATTTATAAAAACATACATGCAACTAGCTTCCCTTACCTCTATAAAGTAGAGATACTCAAAACCCTAAAATCACAAGCAACCTAACTCTGTTAAAGAATCTGATCGGACACTCTTGATCTACTCAACGCTAGAAATCTAAGGGTGTCTTCTGATTGTCAATCTGATAATCTATGAGATCACAGATTTAGAAAGAAGGTAGAAACTTTAAAGAGATTTGTTTAAGAGATGGTGGTTTTGATAAGAACGAAACTGTGTATCTTTTTAAAGAGAGAGATTTGGTAGTTTTATTAGAATAAAACAAAATATCTTTTTAGAGATATAAAATATCTTCTTAGAGATAATTGGTGATTTTTATTAGAATAAAATATAATATCTTCTTAGAGAGATAGAATATCTTAGAGAGATAGAATATCTTAGAGAGAGAGAGAGAGTTGGTAGTTTTTATTAGAATAAAACAGAATATCTTTTAAGGGAGAGAGAGTTGGTGTTTGCTATAAAAATAAAAAATAAATAATTTTATTTACTTCAACAACTCTTCTGTTAAAAAAATAGGTATTATCTTATTTATCTCTAAAATTAAATTTTAGTTTAGTTTTTATTCTATAGCTATTTTCTAGGGTATTACACATGCTAGAATCTCTAAATTATTAAATAATTAAAGAGTTCTACTATTGGTTAATATCCTCTTATCGTTGCCCCTGGAATGATATGGATACAACTCACGTAGAATCGTAGGTATTACTATAAAAAAAAAAAAGTGATTGTTAAAAATATTTATTTAATAAAATATAAACAAAAATTTATGTGTTTGTTTATGGGTGTAATAATGATAATTAATAAAGATTAAGAACATGAGACACGGACTTAAATGAGAGATTGAAAATAATACTCTCATACTCCACAAAATTTTGAGGATAATTTTGTATAATAAAAATCATAAATACATGTTATTTAGAGAAAAAAAAAACTTCTATCCCATCACATTTACTTTTAAGTGAGAAATAATTCTAAGTTACGTCTAAAAAAAGTAAATAATTGTTTTTCTTTACTTATACTTATTAAAATAATTCTATTAAAATTTATTAAAAACAAGTAACTATTTAAAAAAAAACATTTTTATCCTTAAATAAGTTCATGCAAACTTACAGATTGTTGTTATACTTGTACACAACTTAAGTATATTTGCCTTTTGTAAATAAACACCCACCTACCACCTTTACTTTCTTGCTTGAGTAATGTCACCATCTTCTTTCTTTCCAAAATCTCCACCTTCTACTAACCCTAAAGTGATCTAGTTGGGCCATTTGGAAATAAACCCTTGACTAAATCAACTACCATTTAATATTTTTAATGAATAAAGAATGGTAAAAAAGACTCTTATTTAATATATAAACGAAAATGTGATCAAGAACTTATTATAATCTATTTGTCACAGTCAAGAGTCATCATTAATCTTTCTTACACCACTATCCTTACATTCAAATTCTTTCTTAAAGGGGTTAAATATATTAAAACATGCCAATCTTAAACAAAATTCATTGAGATAAGAAACAAGCTATTTCACGAAACCCTCAAATGACACATGACAACAACTAAGATAAGCATTTTTTTTTTTCTAGGTAAGTGACCATGATGATGAACGAGACACATTTGACTGGTTTATACTAGATATTTTTTCTTATAGTGGCTAAGTTTTTGTAGGGGAGTGTTACTTTACATAGCAACATAAACAACATTTAAGATTATGTTGTTACACACAAAAGAAGAAAAAAATTTAACCTACAAGTATTTAAAAAAAGATAAAATAAATATTTTAGTAACCTACTAAAATGCTGTCATATAAATATGTGTAAAAGAAAAATAATTATGTAATAGAGTCTTTCATAATTTGACATTCATCATTCGTTGCTTATCTTTGGAGTGGCCTACCCATATTCGCCATGACAATATCTCACAAAAAAAATATATCATAACAAGTTTCTTAAACTGCTAATGATCCTTTTATGATTTTTCCAAAGGGTAATTGATTATTCAAAAATATTTACCTTAATGATTATTCCCTGAAATTTTACTTAAAGTAGTGTTTACATAAAAGAATGTTTAACTTAATGAAATTTCTTTTACTTTTAAGATATTGTTTAGATGAAATAGCTTTAATTTGTTTTAAATTTTTTAGTTAGATAAAGTAATTTAATTTTCATCATATACAAATTTCATTTTTGTGTTCTTTGAAATTCTTTATTTTATAAGTTATTAGAAATTTCTTCATTTAACTCAAAGAAATGTTTATAAATTTCCATCATTTTAAAAAGTTTTTATATGTAAAAGTTTACTTTCACTTCAAAATTAAATTCCTTACTCAAAACTCACAGTTAGAGATTCCAAAACTCACAATTAGATATTCCAAACATCTTGTCACTCAGAACCAATAATTATTACACACTTTTCTTCCATTTTTTTTTTCTAATACAAACTATTGTACAAAAGTATTATTTATCTAACATTTTTCTTGTTGGATTTGTTTCATCAGTTAGAGATTTTTTCCTCACTAGCCCTATTTTCAAAGAATCATCCAACTATTAAACTTTTCACTTTAATTCTCTAAATTACATCATTTACTGAAGTAAAATACTTTTTATTTTTTACGAGGTTTTTCCGACACTAACACTATTTCATAAAAAAAAATTACAGTTACAATCAATAGGATTAGTTAGGAAATTAAATTAAAAAGTGCACTACTTGGATAATTTTTCTTGAAAACAGTACTAACGGAGGAAACAAAATTCACTTTTTACTTATTTTTTTAATTTCAGTATTTTTTATTTATAAAAAATTTCATCAGAATTGGATTCTATATTGACCAGATTTCAGAAGAGAATTTTGGTTTTCTTTTTTTCTTTGTATAGAATTTAAGGTTTGAATAAAAAAAATAAAAAAATTCAAAAACGTACTGTAGAAAAAAATTGTTTTGAAAATTTTAGTTAAAATTTTGGAGAAAATTTTTTAAATGATTTATGAGAAAAAAAAATAACGTAAGGTTAAATATAATTTCGTTTAGAAATAAAAGAAAATATTAAAGTTTTGTGAATGTTTATTGTTATAGATAAATAAAAATTTTGAAATGATTTTATAAAATAAAGTTGAAAATATTAAATAAAGATTTAGGTAGAGTAATTTTTATTTTTAAAAATAGATAAAATAAAAGAAAAGTATTTTGCAATAAAAATCTTTATCAAAAGTATAATTAAAATTTAGAATGGTTTATTTTTAATTTGTGTTAGAGACGGAGGTAAATAAAAAAAATATATAAGAGAAAATTCATCTATTTTTCTTAAGTTTATATGAAATTAGATGGTTTCAAATTAAAATAAAAAGAAAATACTATAAAAATGATTGAATTAAAATTTTGAAAAGATAATAAAAACACAAAGAGAATGAAAAGGAATATTTTATACCTATTTTGAATTAATTAATTATAATAGGAAAATAAATCATAAATTATTTAATTTTATATTTTTATAATAAATTTAAATTGAAAAAATAAATCATAATAATTTTTTTAAATGTATTTTTATAATAAAATTAAAATGGGAAGAAAAATTATAATATTATGATTTGAATTGAATTTTTTATTTTTAATTTGTTAAAAAATATATAAATAAGTAATAGTAAAAATAAAATAAAATTGTTGGAAGTATATTTTTAAAAAAATATTAATTAAATTCTTTAAAAATTTCAAATAAAAGTTTTATAATTAATTCTTTATCCATAAAAAAACTTGGAATGAATTCAATCGAGATCCGATAGATTTGAGATATAATTGGATCAAATCGATTTAGTAACTAGCATGTCATAAAATTAAACTTTAGAAATAAAAAAAAAGTTACATCACAATTAAAGTACATTTTAAGTATATATATATATATATATAAGATAATTAATATTAACATAAATATAACCTTATGTCAAATAAAATATAATTATTCAGTTACAGGTTTTGTGAGGTTTAGAATCTCAACCTGATTAAAATATCAAAATCTACAATAATCTCTAATATAAGTCTTTTAATAAAAAAAAAAAATGTCTTAAAATGGAGATTTGAGTTTAATTCAACTTAACAATATCATATTGCAAAATAAATATTATCCTTTGTATTATAGGATTTCTTAAATTCTATCCACTATACCATTTCCTGTCTCGTAATATTTTCACAGTTACATTTTATTAAAATTGTTACATACATAAATTTTATTTACTATAATAGTATTTCTTACATAAATAAAATAATATTATAATATTTTGTAAATAAATATTGCAATAAATAAATTTAAACTAACATATAGTATTTTTCGAAATGTCAGTAAAAGGTAATTATTTTAATTTAATAAAATTTTTAAATAATATACGTTACCACGAGTCTTGTTCCTCTTTCTCACAGTCTTTGGGCTTGGGCTTTGTTCCACTTGTTCGCACTCTTAATCTTGTTGGAGTTGGTCGTTATTTAAATTCAATTAGCACAGTATACGAATGTATGGTGGTGAGTGGTGGCGGTAACGCAAACGTCCGCGAACTGCAACCGACCTCTGGCAGCGCAATAACAATTTGTTTCGAAACCCCTATCCTCTCTCCACCACTACATACACACTCTCTCTTTTGAACGACGACGAAACAGAGTCCGAGAGGTTAGGGCTTCCCTCGAACTCGCTTCAGATCACGCTCCATCCAGTCTCGGTAGCAGCGGTAAGGAGGCAGCACGGCGCAACCACCAATTCGCAATTCGAAATTAAGCATGAAGAAATAGAAAGGGCACGATGATTGATATAGAAGAGGGACACGACGATGATTGATATAGAAGAGGGACACGATGATTGATATGGATAAAATCTCGATTTCCGATTTCCAGACGTCGTCGATTGCCGGCAAACGGCACTTCAATCAGGTGTGCGTGAAAGATTTAATCTATTGTCATCCAATTCGGGTTGGATTAATAAATTTTGTGGATGCATAAATTAAAATAATTCATTCCGATTAATATATATATATATATATATATATATATATATATATATATATATATATATATATATATAAAATTAAAAAGGGTTTTTACACTTTTGTTGGTTTTTCTTTCTTAAATATTGGTTTAACACCTAAACTCATTTTTCTATTTTATTTTTCTCTTAATTTTTTAAGATTTTTACTTTTATTATAATGACATCATCTTCTTTAATTTAAGGTAAGTATGAAACATTTTTCTATTTTATTTTTCTCTTAAATTTTTAAGATTTTTTTCTCATTATCAATGATATCACCTTCTTTAATTTTAGTTAGCTCAATATAAAAAGTGTGTTTTGTATGTATCAATTCGATTGAATATAACAAACTTTTTAATATTAAATCTTTCAATTGAATATAACAAACTTTTTAATATTAAATCTTTCAATTGAATATGACAAACTTTTCGGTATTAAATCTTTCAATTGATATTTTAGACCATTTTATTGTGAAGTATGTTATTTTTTATTGGAACTTCTTTATTTGATTCGGATTCTCTTTTAAAGTTGATTTAATTGTGAAATTGATTGAGGGGTTCTTGTTATATGACTTTTTCGAACAAATGGAACCCTTAATTAGTTAATTTGATGGGAAATTGAAATCATATGCGTTTTGTACTCATGAACCCTAAACTTAGAAATTCAAAATCAAACCCTTCCATGAGACAATCAGGTTCTCATACCATAAGGCCTTTGAAGAGGACAAGCATCCGAACATAGCTCACTTGGAATCGTTAATTTTGGTTGAGAATTGAGGGAGATACAATGAGAGGTTAAATCTCGTTTTTCGTTTTTTCGTGCAGAACCCAAAATTTTTTAAAGCTTTTTTCGTAAAACCAATCCCATAATGTTGTAGAGATCGTCAATATGAATCTAACGCAATAAGAATCACTTAATTTCGTGTCCGGATGAGGAAGAAACGAGCAAAATACATAATGGGTAGTCTTGAGGTGAAAGACGATGAACAGTAACTGTAAAAAAATTGTTATTATTATTATTATTATTATAAATTGATCTTATTGCTTAATTATAAGAACATGTATTATATATCTATCCTAATGAATAATGTTGGACATGGTTCATAATTGAGAGTTTGCCTTCGCAGAACGAATCATGATAAAATGTCAATTGTTGAAAAAATTGTGTGGATGTTTTGCATGATTGTGAGCTCACCTTCGTGAGACGAATTGTGTTGAGACATTAAAGTATAAAAATATTATTGTTTCCTATTGTTGCATCAAGATTTGTGTTGATAAGTAGACATATCTTTCAGTTTGTTTATCTTGTTATATGATTCTTGGTGAATGGTTGATTATATCTTTAATGTTTTCAGTATCTCTTCGGTATTAGCCTTTAAAGATATGATATTGTTATTGAAAACTCAACATATTTGTTTTGATAATATGCTCTTTAATTTCGGCTATGCCTATGAATTTAGGTTCCTTAATCAAACTGAATGGAACTAACTTTGAGGAATGGATGAAATCGGTCAAATTGTTCTTGGCTATTTCGTGTGTTGATTATGCTACTAAGGATGAGCCTCCTGTACCTACTATCACATCTTCTGCTGAGGAGAAGATAAAATATGACAAATGGATTCATTCTAACAAAATTTTTCTGATGACCGTGAAGCACACCATGGAGAAGATTATCAAGGACAACATCCCTGAAGCTTCTAATGCTAAGAAATTATTGGCAGATGTGGGAAACAAATTCAAGATATTTGATAAGACTGAGAAGTCTACCTATCTAAGTCTACTGACTAAGACAAAGTAGGATGATATTGGTGGTGTTCGTGAGCATGCAATGGAACTCACTAACAGGTACCACAAGCTCAAGTCTATGAAGGTTGTTCTGGGGGAGGATTTCTTAGTATGGCATATTCTGGATTCTCTTCCTTCTAAATTTGATATGCTGAGGACTTCATATAATGCTCAGAAAGAGGAATGGACAGTAGATGAATTGATCTATATTCTGACTCAGGAGGCAAATCATCTTAGGACAGTAGATGAATTGATCTCTATTCTGACTCAGGAGGCAAATCATCTTAGGACAGTAGAATCCTCTTCAAAATAGATTGCAGGGTCTGACTCAATAATTCTGGTAGTGTGATTAGAAAAGTAGAATCAACACCCTCTAGATACAATGCTATATCCAACAAAATAGCTAGAAATAGTCTTAGGATCAAGCTTCTTAATCCCTGGATTGTATGGTCTAACTCCTGCTTTACAACCCTATACTCGAAAATGCTTCAAGGTAAGTCTTTTTCCTGTTAAGAGTTCGTAAAGAGTCTTCGGAACAGATTTACTCGGCACATGATTCAAAATATAAGTAGCAGTCTTCAAGGCTTCTCCCCATAAGAAAACTGGAAGAGTGAAGTGACCCAACATACACCTTACCATCTCCAAAAGTGTACGATTACGCCTTTCAGCAACACTGTTTTGTTGCAAAGTGTCAGGCATAACGTATATTGTCTCGATTCTACATTCTAGTAAAAACCTAGAAAAAGGTCTTGGATTCCTCCTAGAGCTATAGGAGTAATAGGTCCACAAATATCTGTGTGAATCAATTGCATAATTCCCACCTTTTTGGAACCACTGGTCTTCCTATTCTTTGCAGTAAGTTTCCCTTTAATACAATCGATACAATTATCAAAATCAGAGAAGTCCAAGCTATAAAGAATGTTCACCTTAATTAGTCTCTCCATTCTTTCTTTGGAGATGTGACCCAACCTTTTATGCCACAACATGGAAGAGCTTTCAATTATCCTCCCACGCTTACTTCTGACAACATTACAAACATCTGATTGGCGTTGGACAATAGAATTAGAATCAAGATTCAGTAAATATAAACCATCAGACAATACACTAGAACCAATCAAACTTGAGTTACGGAAAATTTCAACTTCATTATTTCCAAAAATAAATGTAAAACCACATTTGTCCAAAATAGAAATAGAAATTAAGTTTCTTCTCATAAAAGGTACATAAACAACATCACTTAAGGTCAAGTCAAATCCACTACTTAATCTTAAACTTGCAGTTCCAATGTTCTTCACTCCAACATTGACACCATTGCTAACTACAATAGATAGCTCTCCATCACTTGGCCTTCTCCTGGTTTTGAGTTCCTGTAATAAGTTTGTAACATGAATAGTTGAACCAGTGTCTAGCCACCGAGTATTAGAAGGGACATCAACAAGATTCAATTCAAAACATACTAGAGCCAGTGGATTACCTTTCTTCTTTTTCCTCTAGCCAGTTTTTAAACTTAAAGCAATATGCTTGCTTATGTCCAAAAATGTCACAGAACTTGCACTTTCCTTGAAACTTGGGCTTTATTCCAGACGACTCCAAGTAAACTCGCTCTTCTTGAATGAGACTTTAGCATTTTTCCCTTTCCAGAAATCCTTCTTCTTTTTCTTTTCAGCAATTCTATGAGAGACATGATGAACCACATGACCGTTACCCTTTTTCATAGTCTGTTCCTCCTGAGTCTGAATAGAGATAGATAAATTCATCTACTATCCATTCCTCTTTCTAAGCATTATATGAAGTCCTCAACATATCAAATTCAAAAGGAAGAGAATCTATAATCTGTCATACTAAGAAATCCTCTCCCATAACAACCTTCATATACTTGAGCTTGTGGTACCAGTTAGTGAGTTTCATTGCATGCTCACGAACACCACCAACACCATTATACTTTGTCTTGGTCAACAGACTCAGATAGGTAGACTTCTCAGTCTTATCAAATATCTTGAATTTGTTTCCCACATTTGCCAAAATTTCTTAGCATTAGAAGCTTCAGGGATATTGTCCTTGATAGTCTTCTACATGTTGTGCTTCATGGTCATCAGACAAATTTTGTTAGAATGAATCCATCTGTCATATTTTATGTTCTCCTCAACAGAAGATGTGGCAATAGGTACAGGAGGCTCATCCTCAGTGACAGCATAATCAACACACGAGATGGCCAAGAACAATTTGACCGATTCCATCCATTCCTCAAAGTTAGTTCCATTCACTTTGATTAAGGAACCTGAATTCATAGGCATAGTTAGAATTGAAGAGCATATTATAAAAAAAAAATTCACAAAGTATGTTGAATTTTCAATAACAATATCATATCTTTAAAGGTTAATACCGAAGAGATACTGAAAACTTTAAAGATATAATCAACCATTCACCAAGAATCATATCACAAGATAAACAAACCGAATGATATGTCTACTTATCAACACAAATCTTGATGCAACAATAGGAAATAGTAATATTTTGTACTTTAATGTCTTAACACAATTTGTCTCACGAAGGTAAGCTCACAATCATGCAAAACATCCACACAATTTTTTCAACAATTGACATTTTATCATGATTCGTTCTGCGAAGGCGAACTCTCAATTATGAACCATGTCCAACATTATTCATTAGGATAAATATATAATACATGTTCTCATAATTAAGCAATAAGATCAATTTATAATAATAATAATAATAACAATTTTTTTACAGTTACTATTCATCGTCTTCAACCTCAAGATTACCCATTCTGTATTTTGCTCGTTTCTTCCTCATCCGGACACGAAATTAAGTGATTCTTATTGCATTAGATTCATATTGACTACAACATTATGGGATTGGTTTTACGAAAAAAGCTTTAAAAATTTTTGGGTTATGCACGAAAAAAACGAAAAACGAGATTTAACCTCTCATTGTATCTCCCTCAATTCTCAACCAAAATTAACGATTCCAAGTGGGCTATGTTCGGATTCTTGTCCTCTTCAAAAGCCCTATGGTATGAGAACCTAATTGTCTCATAGAAGGGTTTGATTTTGAATTTCTAAGTTTAGGGTTCATGAGTACAAAACGCATATGAGTTCAATTTCCCATCAAATTAACCAATTAAGGGTTCCATTTGTTCGAAAAAGTCATATAACAAGAACCCCTCAATCAATTTCATAATTAAATTAACTCTAAAAGAAAATCTGAATCAAGCAAAGAAGTTCCAGAAAAAAGTGACATACTTCACAACAAAATGGTATAAAAATCTAGCTCTCATATCAATTGAAAGATTTAATATTGAAAAAGTGTCATATTCAATTGAAAGATTTAATATTGAAAAGATTTAATATTCTGAAAATGATTATAAATAATCGAAGATGTGAGACAAATGAATCAAATCAAAAAGAAAAGAAGAAGAAGACGATCTCTTTTACTGGAAAAGACGATCTCTCTCATTGCTATGTGAAATACGCTCTTTCACTCTTATCTCAAAAATACTATTTGATTTTTGGCTCTCTAATACGGAAAGAAGAAGAAGAAAGTGTGCTCGTTGGGGAGACATTGAAGAAAAAGACTCTTGCTCTCTAATTATTCTAAAAGGAAGAAAAATATAAGTTTATGTAATTTTGAAGAAGAAGGAAAGTTCACTCTCTTGTATTTTTATGTATTTTATTATTTTATTTATAATATTACTTGTAGTTTATTATTTTATTTATATACATTATAAATTTATTATTATTAATAATATATATTAATAATTATATTTATTAATAATAATAAATTTATAAACATAAAATATATTTTTATATTTTTTACAAATTGACTGTTATATTTTCATTTTACTTTTAAATTATAAACATAAAATATATTTATGCTATAACTTAATCTATTTTTTAAATGATAAATTAATATTATAAAAAATAAACTAAACATTTACTTTAAAAAACTATTTATTAAAAAAATATTAAATAAAATTATATTTAAAAATATTTGTTATATAATACCAGTTTTTTTTTTAAATTATTATGTTTTATTTGTATTTAAAAATTGAATAATATTTTTTATTTAATTTATGTATTTTAATTTATATTTAAATATATCGTGTTATATAATTATATTATATTATATATTTTTTATAATTTGACTAATGTATTTTTATTTTATTTTATTTTTAAATTATAAAGATAAAATATATTTATGTTATAACTTAATGTATGTCTTAAATGATAAATTAATATTATAAAAAAATAAACTAAACTTTTATTCTAAAAAGTTAAATATCATGTCATATTTTTTAAATAATCATACTGAAATAAAAAATATTAAGCAATATTAAATAAGATAATAATTATATATTATTTTAAAAATATATAATATATATTATACTAATTAATTTTTAATTTTCCACATGTTTTATTTATTATATTAATAAATTATTTTTTAGTAGATAAACTTATTTTATTTTTCTATGCAGTAAATTTTTTATATTTATTTTTTATAAGAAATTAAGATGAATAATCAACTTATCAAAGAAAATGAAACAAAATATTTATGGAGATATGTTTCAAAATTAAGAAAAACTTTTGGTGGAGGAAATAATATGATCAAATACAGCTTATGTGATTTTTCATTCAATAGATCTTACACTAGAGTAAGAGCTCATTTATTACAACTTATGGGAGAAGGAGTTAGAAGTTACAGAAAGGTAAGTTCGTTAAAACTTGTTGAGTTTAAAATATTAGATAATAAAGCAACATTGAAAATAGAAATTTCAAAGAAAAAAAAAGGTCCCTCTATCACTTGTATCTGATGAAGAAAATCAGACAAATAAGGACCTCAAATTAAAAGGTCCTTTGGAGTCTTCTTTTAATATTCAAGCCAGAGATATTCTTGAATGTGAAATTGATAGGATGTTTTATTCTTCAGGTTTACCATTTCATTTAGCAAGAAGTCCTTATTATAGGAGTGCATTTTCTTATGCACCTAATACTTATAATCTTAGTGGATATGTACCACTAACATATAATAAATTGAGAGGTCCTTTACTTTCAAAAGAGAGAAGTCATGTAAAAAACCTTTTGCAACCTATAAGACACTCATGGAGACATAAAGGGGTGACAATTGTTAGTGATGGGTGGAGTGATTCCAAAAAAGACCACTTATAAATTTTATGGTTGTCACTGAGAGTGGACTAATGTTTTTAAAGTCAATATATAGATCTGGTAAGATAAAAGACAAAGATTTTATTGCTAGACACATGAGAGAAGCAAATAATGTGGTACAAATTATAATTGATAATGCAATTGTATGTATGGCTGTAGGTATGCTCATAGAATTATAGTTCCTACAATTTATTAGACTCCTTCTGTAATGCACACCTTGAATCTTATATTGAAAAATATTTGTGTAGCAAAAAATACAGAAAGGAATAGTGTTGCCTATGATCAATGTTCTTGGATCTCACAAATTGTTGATGATGCTAACTTTATTAAAAATTTTATTGTTGGGTATTCTATGAGAATATCAATGTTTAATAGCTTCAACTCCTTAAAGTTGCTTCCTATTACTCCAACGATATTTGCTTCAACTATAGTCATGATAAAAAGATTTAGAAGTTTGAAAAAAGGACTTCAAAATATGGTTATTAGTGATGAATGGTCCTCTTACAAAGAGGATGATGTGGCTAGGGTACAATCGGTGAAAGAAACTTCGTTGAATGATAATTGGTGGATGAAGGTTGATTACATACTTGCTTTTATTACCTTTATTTATGATGTTCTAAGAAAAACATATACAAATATGGCCACTCTTCGCTTAGTATATGAAATATGGGATTCAGTGATTGAAAAGGTGATAAAGGTCATACTTCAACATGAAAGAAAGACAGAAGTTGAACATTCATCATTTTTTGAGATAGCAAACTAAATATTAGTTGATCGTTGGACCAAGAGTAGCACATTTGCTTTTATTACCTTTATTTATGATGTTCTAAGAAAAACATATACAAATATGGCCACTCTTCGCTTAGTATATGAAATGTGGGATTCAGTGATTGAAAAGGTGATAAAGGTCATACTTCAACATGAAAGAAAGACAGAAGTTGAACATTCATCATTTTTTGAGATAGTAAACTAAATATTAGTTTATCGTTGGACCAAGAGTAGCACATTTCTTCATTGTATTGCCCATTCTTTAAATCCAAGGTAATGTTAAATTATTTTATGATTATATTATCTTATTTATAATATTATAAATTTATAATATTATGTTAATTTATTTCTTTTATATATTTATAATGTTGTAAATTATAGTTATGAATGGTTAAGTGAAGATTCACAAAGACTTGCTACACATCAGGATGTCGAACTTACTCATGAGAGGAAGAAATGTTTTATGAGGTACTTTGATGATCCAGATCTAAGAATACAAGTAAATATAGAATTTGAAAACTTTTCAAATGGAAGAGAAGATTTTGACGATGTTGACTCTTTAAGAGATATAGGTAAAATGGATGCAAAAACATGGTAGATTGTTCATGGAGTTCATGTACCAACACTTTAGAAAATAACTCTTAAGCTACTTGGACAGCCATGTTCTTTTTTTTATTGTGAAAGGATTTAGAGTACCTACTCTTTTATATATTCTTTGAAAAGGAATAAGATGACACCTAATACATTCATAAAAAGTATGATGAAAGAAAACTTGAGAAAAACCTTATGAGAGAATAATGGTGGAGGAAACTCTGCTTAAAAATTCCCAAGGTACGAAAGGAGATGTGCTCATGTACTAAATACTGTTTTGTGTTTTTTGTGAGGTACCCCTAAGCCTCACAACTTTACCAGTCCTTTCTAAATGTTTTATTGAAAAGTTTATTTCGTTATTTTAAAATTTCTTTTGCATAAAATGAATGATAATCTTTACTAATGATTGTTTTATTCCCTTATGGGGGGAGGGTCTCGTGATCATGAATGTTGCCATTTTGACATCACGTTAATGAAGGATTAAATTCCTTGGAGATTGAGATGGGTAGAAGTGTTGATTCTCATCTATCTTGACTAGTCTTAACCAGTTGTCATTTTTGTTTATTATCAGTATCATTCTTAGTATTTCTCTGGAGTATCTGTAAAAATGATTGAGTTAACAACGATATTTTGTCATATAAATGGCTTAATGGTTTCTATTTCCCAAATACAATTCTCAGTTCATATTTTGGATGATTATAAGACGAAAATCATTATAAAGATAACCTGTAAACTTTGGTTTTATGAAAATGTTTTCCTTAATATACTATATATATATATATATATATAGTATATAATAATGTGGTGTTATATGTGTGTCTCTTACTTTTTCCTAGTTTCTTTGATTATGAATCATGGATTGCATATGGACAAACAAATTGAGTTTCATCATTTCTTTAATAGATGGTGACTCAACCTAGTCTTTAGACACTTGAGAAGGACTCGTGTGAATGGATGATGTCCCAACCTAGTCTCCAAAAGGATCTGGCCAAGCTAAAGGGATTCTTTAGTGGAAAGTTCTATTTTGACAAAACTCCATTAGAGGAGTTAAGGAAAAAAAAAAGGATCAGACCGTCAAACCCTAGTCATCTTTCTCCTAGCCAGGAAAAGCTGCAAACAAGGGTCTTGATCTAAGAGACAAATAAGAGATGCAAGAGAAAACATTGTGAAGTAAGATATACGAAAAATTTTATGTATCATTTTTTTCTGTATCAAGAGTTTCTTCATTTTAGATTTGTAACCTTGTTGTACCTAGACAATACAAGGAAGCTATAAGCATGATGTAAAAGACTTATACTAAACTTATTATTGGTTAACCTATGTATTATTCCATTTGTTTAGATCATTCTACCATTTATCAATAGTTATTTATCATTTATCTAATCTACATGTAAATGATTATATGAAACAGTTCCTTGTTGATTACTTCGTTGTAATTAAGTTATACTCTTTACTACTCTCGAATGGATTACTTCTTTATATCTTATTCACATAATGATCTTTCATCTGCATTTGTGTTATTGACCTTTTCGTTTACAAGAGAACTATATAAGTAGTACGTTCTCGTAATTGGTACTAGTTCAATATTGTATATTGACGTGCTCAATCAACGAACTCTTTGTATATTTTTGAGTTATTTATTTGTCCAACTCGAGTTAAACTTTGTGTTCTTAACTTTTCTTCATTAAATACCATGCTTGATCTACTAAGCATCGTCTGATAGATGTTTGGGCTTTTATCATATTTTGCAACTTTAGTATTATTTTATCTTCTTGATTTTGTTATTGTCAATATTATGATTAATGTTTTATGGATCTAGTAGACAAAGATTAATTTATATTTCCATTTTTACTACCATTCATGTTGTTTATTAGATTCGTGGTGTTTTTTTTATGATATATTTATGTGAGATGGTCTACTATTGAATAAAATTTTTAATATATATATATATATATATATATATATATATATATATATATATATATATATATATATATATATATATATTATAAAATTGCAAAGAAACCAAGAAAATCAACAACGACAAGTTATTTGAAAGTCATCATGTAGATTATATGCAGCCTTCCAAGAACAATAATAATATATAACTTTATACGGAGAAATATACAAATCAAAGGAACAAAAAGTTAAAGAAACTTTGTAGAGTTTGACGGTGGGAATGGTTGTAAATATTCCATCTAATGTTTAGCACGTGAACATTAGGTTATCTTTCCATGTCATGTTGATTGTTCATTTGGCTTTTTTTCACAATCCATGTTTTTAAATCATTATACTTTTTTAAATATTAATTTTTGATTAATTCGAATTATTTATTGTTGGATGCAATTACTATAATACCGTTGAAATTCTGAGTATATATAGCAAAATAATTTAAATCAACATAATTTATTGCATATGCGACATGACGTTGCCAGAATTATTAATATTATAAGTAAGAAAATTATATTATAAAAAATAAAATTTGGATTTTATTTGATGTCATAAAATTAACCGTTTTATATGAATGATATTTGAAAATTTTGTATAAAAGAATTAATTTATTTATGGGTGAAATACAATAACTATTGAGTTATAAATATAGGAGTGCTTCTGTAACTTTATGAAATTTCTTACCTGAAATTATTTTTTTATATTTAAAGTAAAAAATTGTTCTCCTCTCAAAATTCATTGAGTAATTAATTTTAAAAATAAAGTATTTCAATCGAACACAATGAATTTGTTCAAATCAATTAAACTCATAGTGAGAAAGTTAACTGATTATATTTTGAAAATAAATCATACCTTGTTAAGTAATAAAAATGTATAAATTATTAATATTGATAGAAATATCTCTATAATAATTTTCATCTTAAATGATAGTATCATAATTATGTTAGGAAAAAAATAATGAAGATTAAAGTAATAAATCTATTTCTAAAAATAAATAAATTTGAAATATTTAATTAAGAATGTACGGTATTAACATGAGTTTAATAAATAGCTTAATTATTATGTTTTGACAATAAAAAAAATCTTTTAGATATTGATTAAAAAAAATAGTCTATGCTTGGTTTATTGAGAAAAAGAATGTTGAAATATTCCCATCAGGGGAGAGTATATTCTGTAATGGTTGTCTTGTTTCCTCGCCTTATTTAAAAATTATATTACAATTTTCCATCAGTTATTAAAAAAATGTCTATTTAGTGATTAAAATGTAGTGTCGCGAATTGATTTAAATCATATTAACATCCAAATTAGTCAATATAGCAGGAAAAATTATGACCTAACTAGCCATGAATATTAACTTATTATTATTTTTTAAATCTTTGGTCACTTTTAAATTGATGAGACCAATTTAACCACAAATTTTATTGGTCTCTGATGAATCATTAATTCAGTTGTTAATTTAAAACAATTAAAATTGAACAAAAATTCAATCACAAAAAACTATATTATATAAACGAAAAAATAAATATTTAAATTAAAATTTATTCACTAAAATTTTTACAACTTAGTGATTGAAAAGTTAGAATTAAATGAATTGCTAATTTGTCACTAAATTATTGGTCGATATATTGTTTACAATATTTTAATACTTTAATGACTACAATTTGTTTTTCTAATTTATGACTAAATTATAGGTTGATATGTTAATTATAATATTTTTGACACTTTAGTGACTAATATGTTTTGTTGCTAATTTTGTTTTAACAACATGATTATTTCTTTATTTTTTAATTATTTAACTTCTTTACGGACTTGATAAATATAAGCAATAATACCAAATCAAAAAAACAAACAAAAATAGATGATGTTGATACACATTATAATAAATATCAAAAGTAGAGGATAAACCATGATAAAAAGAAGTATAACAATACAACTAAAAAGTTATAATAATAACAAGAATATATACTATTACAGGAATATTTATGGTTTCTTTAATATATCATTAACAACAATGTCATTCACTTAAAATATTCACATATAATACATTAAAAACAATGTCATTTAAGGTATTCACGATACAATATGTAGTAGTAGTTGGGAAACTAAGACTTAACACCAAATATTTAATATGAAAGTCTTAAAAGATAAGTTATATTTTTTTTCATATAATTTATCTATTCGCTTAATTTGTACATTTTGTGGTAGTTTTGATGTTCTTATTTGTTGATTTTGTTGTTCTTGATTATGCATCAAGTGATTCAAATTTTCTTCAAGTGTCATTCACTCTGCATCTTTTATTAACAAATAAATTTTTAAAAAGTCTCACGCTTCTTTAAATTGCCGTACCATTACAATTTGAGTAAGAGTGGATTCATCATATTTTGATTGACTAATTTTTTTTTTTTTTTTATGTACCAAGTCTATTCCTGTTCTCCTTTTATATTGTCTTCTTTAACATGTTGGATGTAATTTCATTTAATATATATATATATATATATATATATATATATATATATATTTATATATATAT
>Ga0209700_103420_pt1 | contig 30466 bp, 22 predicted proteins | sample SiratroredBW_FD_187528 | JGI IMG/M metagenome (GOLD analysis project Ga0209700, IMG submission 187528) | Root nodule microbial communities of legume samples collected from California, USA - Siratro red BW (SPAdes) (version 2) | ecosystem: Host-associated > Plants > Roots > Nodule | place: USA...
TATATATATATATATATATATATATATATATATATGATAATATTTTGATACTTACATTTTTTTTATCGAGTCAATATAAATAATAATAATAATATATTTTTTAAAATAATATTTTTTGTAACAAGAAAAAAATATTTCATTAATAATAAATTGCAAAAAGTAGTTTTATTTCATTTAATGTCTAAAATCACACTATTATTTAGTAGTAAAGTAAAATGAAGACCTACAGTCACTTGATTTTCCTTGTGACACTACTTAACCACCCACTATAGACACTTCAGCTCTGCGGCGTTTCAATCATTGAGTACACACACTGTAATATCACAACATGGAAAAATTCTCTTCTGGTTTTAGCAAGTATTTGGTCTTGAGATCTTATGCAGGAAGAGAAGAAGGTTGTTGTTCTGAGACTTCAAACTTTTTGGCCTTCCCCTTCTCAAGCAAGTAAAGTCTCTCTGCTTCTGGTATTGCTTCCATGATTGTCTGCAACTTCAAATTTAACTCCTCCACCTTTTCCATCAGCCTGTCATTTGTAAACATCCCCATCATCACAATCTGTATGGTTTCCCAGCTCTCCATTATTGGCAAAACAATTATCACAGCAGACCCAACAGTACCCCATCCTATAGCAATCACTGCCCAGAAATAGAAGTAGCCCTTGCTAAACTCACCTGTGGTAAGCCACAAATAAAAGTGTTAGAGACCAACACTTGTGCTGATAAAAACAAAAACTTTGGCCTTATTTGGGTCCAAGGCAAGAAAAGAAAATCACTTTCAAATGTTTGGTAAAGCAATGCAATTATGCAACTCAAAGTTACCTGCTGGGAGGGAGAGAATAGGCCAAAGTATGACAATCAAAACAGTGAAACCAATACCCCACTTCACCACCCAGGCTTTAGCTCTGATCAGCTTTTCTTCTTTAAACTCTTCAGCTGGCAGCTCAGTCTTTTCCTTTTCCACCACTGTGATTTGCTTGGTGGTACTCCAATCATAGTTCTGAGGCCACACCATGCTGCAGATAGCATGAACAACTCCTCCAGTTAGAATCGAGCCAAGGTTTCCAGCAAGCATTGGTGCATTTCTTCCAGTTGTATCCAGGTTTACCCGGCCATATTGTATTTTTGTAACAGACAGCCATGTGATGATTCCTAAAAGACAACCTATGACTGTTCCAAGAATGGCTCCAATTGCATTTGCTTTTCTCCATAGAAGCATAAAAGCAATAGGAAGAACTGCTGAGCCAATCAGAACTCCCATTGCAAGGTACATCCATCCTAAAGAAACTCCAGCCTTGTTTAGTATGACTGCTAGCAACCCCATGAAACACCCGAAGCCTAGGACTACGCCCCTTGACACCTTGAGGATTTGCTTCCCACTTGCATTAGGATTTATGTAAGTTCTGTAGATATCATATGTGCACAATGATGACACCGCAATTAGTTCTGATGAACCAGCAGAAGTCACTGCCCTGATGAGTACATCAAAGTTCAATATCATCAGAAATTTAAGCAAATTGTTAATTGTTTGCTATTTCAAAATTATCCAGACATATTAAAAACATTTTCCAATGGGATGCTGATTGTAACTTACATAAAAAGCATGGTAAGAAGAAGAATGGATCCTCCTTGCCCCATCAAAGCTACTGCTGTAGCAGGGGGAACAAGTCCACGACCTGCTTCACTTTCATTTATTGGTAAATCAAGGGCTAGAGCTCCTAAACCCAACGCTGTAGCCAAAGAAAATGGCACAGCAAACCAGACCAAGCCTCCCAACAAGTACCCTTTATGAGTTGATGAAGGTCTTGCTGCGATGGCACTCACCCAGTAACCCTAGGCATGAAAGGAGCTCAAGTTAATCTTTACATGCTTCAAATCAAACAAAGTGTTGATGGAAAGACACATCTCTTAATTGATGCTTACATTGTCAACAAACACAGTGCCAAAGTTGCCAACAATGTTAATAATCCCAAACACCAAGCCACCTGAACTCAGCATTGTTAGGTAAGAACCTTTGTGATTCCCACCAACAGGACCACAAGATTGCCCTTGGTGTGATATAGGATCCTGACATGATCTTGATTTGCTTGCAACCTCTAGGAGCCGATTGTACACAACAGAAGGGCTACCAAGCTCACTGCTAGCCGTGTAGACAAGGTAGACAAAAATCACCAAAACAATGTGCACTGAAAAGTGTAAACCAACAAATTCCCAGTTCAACAATAAAAGACATGAATATAGCAAAATGTAAAAAGTGATAAAATTAAGTAGAAACCTATGACAGAATGGATATAGCTTGCTAAGAATGTGGCCTTCAGTCCACCCGCTAGTGTATAGACAATTACTCCAAGAGGTATTAGAAAGCTAGCGGCATAAAGGTTCACTCCAGTTAATGCATTCACAACCGCAGAACCACCAAGCAGCAACATAGCTGTCACAATTATATTCGTCAAGAAGCAGAAAAAGAGGAAAACAACGTGTGCAGAAGTCCCCCAACTGAGATAAAGAAACTTTGTTATCACTATAATGAAGAAAAGCTTGTACTCAAATCTGGAGCAGAACATAAATTATAAGAACATACCGGGCCTTGACAATTTCACACACAGTGTGAGCATGAGGAGCCTTTCTCTTAATCTCTATGGCCATGATTCCAAACAACAATACCTGATCATTTTCATTACATTATAAACTTTCAGCTTTGTTTCCTTTTCCATATATCAGTATATGAAAATTTAGAAGAAATTTTTTCTTTATTCTTAGGAAATATCATAAAGATTCATGCCTGGATGGTGGCCCCACTAGCATACCAGAAAGGTCCACTAACTCCATATTCCCAGGCAACATTAGAGCTTTGCAGTATTGTAGCAGCCCATGTCCACTGCACAAAAATCATTGTAAGAACAGAGATATGAAAAATTGAACTTATACAATATAAGACTCTTTGAGTTCACTACCTGAGACACAATAACACTAGCAATAAGCCCTGTCTTAACACTTCTGCCTGCTGTGTTGAACCATTCAGACGTGTGACGTGACCCAACATAACGCTTCTCCAGCCACACCTGATCCACAACAATATTTGTACAAATCAATTTATTATGATAACTTGACCGACTATGGAAGTATAAAACAGTGATTATGAGAAAAACATGAGAAGGGTAGGCACTGATTTTCTAAAAGGATCAAAATAACTAGAGAAAAATAAAATAAAAAACACATATGAGGATTACGAACCAAGAAAGAGGTGAAGACAGCAAAGAAAGCACCAAAACCAAGAATGACACAGTAACCAACTCCCTGATTAAGCACTGGTTTGCCTTCAAAGAAACTGGTCTGCCTCACGCACACACCTCCATTCTCAGACACATGATAGTACTTGCTAGAGAACTCAAATGGTGCACACCCTGATGCAGAAGCCATTAAACTATAACAGAATTGTCTTAGTTGGTTGCTACTAATTCAATAAAGTTGGAACACTATGCAGGTGTCTCCATTTCTTAGGAACGAAATTGGAGATTTTGAGGCTTATCTCTAGCTGGATGCAAGGAAGGTAGTAAGTCAAACTAAGAGGGTATCTAATTATTTTAATCCAAGGAATCTATGGATCGGATTCCTCATGGAACTCTTTTGGTCAAAGCCTTGAAATTTTGCATTTTATTTTGTCAGCACTCCCTCATAGGATGGCCATATTGCCCAAAGCAAATTAATGTCACACAATTTAATGTAATGTATCAATAAAAAATAATTTTTTAAATTACTATATATATATATATATATATATATATATATATATATATATATATATATATGAAATTATACTATAACTACTTTTTATTTTATTGTATATCTTTAATGTATATATATTATATATTTAAAAAATACTATGAATAGTACATATAAGAAAAATCCATTTCTTGTACGGAATGAATATGACAATCACAAAGATAATAACATTTTAATGTATATAAACATGTAGTAAATTCTATATATGTTAATTTTTAATTAATTAGTTATACGAAATGTCATACATTTGATAATATATTAAAATCAATTATATGTTATTCATTTATATATTTATTTGAGATTTTTAGGCTGACTAGTTTATAAAAAAGAATATATATAGTAAATATTTTTAGGTTAAAAAATTTAAAATAAACACAGGATAAATATTTTATTATTTAAAAGTTGTAAAGGTTATATAGAATATAAAGTTTAATTTCTTTTAATTTGATATTTCGTATTGTGCAGTACAAAATGAGATAATTTAACTTAATCAGATTTTGATTTTGAATAAGTGTTGTATTTTTTAAAATTTCAAATTTTTTATTCACTTATATACTTAGATTAAAAAAATAACATATCAGGAGAAAAAAATCAACAAATATTAGTCTTCAACCTAAAGATGATGTCATTATCTCTTATTTAGATTTATCAACGTTTAATCTTATTAGTATCTCCTTTCAAAAAGAAAAAAAATAATATTTAATTATGATTTAGTTGTGAAACTTGGAGATATATGAGGTCTCTCACATCAAGGAGAATTTACTATGGTTGTTACTTTTCATGTTATAAAGGGAGCACAATATTTCCTTAAAAAGACACACCAAAATCTCTACCTTATATTGGTTTAGTGTTTGAGAAAAGAATTAAGTGCTTGAGGTCAGATAATAGAGAAGATTATATAGATGGAGTTTTATATTTTTAGCATTCTGCAAGCAAGAGGTTGAGACAATTGTATATCATAGGAGAATAGTGTGATAGAGCATATGAACATAATCTCCTGAATAGAATAAGAGTTATGTTAAGTACAGGAGTGACCAAAGTCTTTTTGTACAGAAGTAGTTAAAATTGCATGTTACATGAAAAATTGATTGAAGATGTGGATTGGAAAACGTTTGATTATTCTTCCTTACATGTATTTGGTTGTCATGTGTACACCATGTACAACTCCCAAGAAAGAATAAAGTAGGATCCAAAATGCAAAAAATGTGTACTTTTAGGTTATGTTGACAATGTGAAGGGATATCATCTATAGGATTGCACTGTCCACAAGGTTGTTAGCAGGGATGTAGTTTATGTAGTTTTTGCAAAAAATAACAGCAAAATGAGCAAACAAATGACAACTTTACAAAGGACACTGCCATAGTATAGATAAAGAAGAAGCATTTGAATGATTCTTCCGAGTTAGAATAGGAGCATGAAGAACAAGAGTCAAATGAGGTTAGTAATGGAGGACTCCAACACAAGAAAAAGGTTAAATCATCTTGACACTCATAATATGTTATGATAAGACATGATGTGTATTGTCTTCTAAATGAAGAAGGAGAACCTACAACTTTTCAAGACTTATAAGTGGTTCAGATGTTTCATTGTGGATAACGGTGATAAAAGAATAAGAATAAGTAGATGCTCTTCACAAAAACAAGACATGGAAGCTTGTTGAACTTCTACAAGGTTTGAAAGTCATTGGTTGCAAATGGGTCTATAACATTAATGGATGACAAAGATAAAGTGGAACGATATTGTGCTCTAGATTGGTAGTAAAAGAACATGCTTAGAAAGAAGGTACTGACTTCGGTAAAATACTCTCTCCATTTGTTAGATTGACAACAGTTAGAGTTGTTTTAGCCATGTCTAATGTATTTAATTTACATCTTGAGCAATTGGATGTAAAAATTGGTTTTCTTCAAGAACTTGAAGAGGAAATATATATGATCCAGCTAGAAGGCTTTAAATAACAAGAAAACTTGGTTTGCATGTTAACCAAATATTTGTATGGTGTAAAGAAAGTGTCCGGGTGTTGGTACAAGAGATTTTATTCCTTTATTATTAGCCTTGGTTACAAAAAATTGAGTTCACACCATTGTACTTATTATAATAAGTTTGATGAAAATGATTTTGTAGTCTTATTGTTGTATGTGGATGACATGTTGGTGATATGCTCCAATAAAGCTCAAATCCAAAAATTGAAGGCACAATTGGCTAGGGAAATATGCAGGACTAGGTACTAACAAACAAGATTTTATGGATGTAAATTTACCGAGATAGAAAATATAGGAAGATTTGGCTTTCTCAGAGTAAATACTTACTAAAAACCTCACGGCGATTCAACATGCAAGATCAATTTCTACCCCATTTTCTATCAATTATAAGTTATCCTCAAGTATGAGTCCTAATAATAGAGCAAAGATGATGGAAATGTCTTGAGTATCATATGCATTACCAGTAGGAAGTCTTTTTGTATGTTATGATTTGCACAAGGGTAGATTCAGGTGGAGAGCATTAGAGTGTTATTAAAAAGATCCTTTAATACATCAAAAGAACCTTTACAGAGAGAATCAGATTTAATTGTCAAAGACTATGTCGATTCTAATTCATGAAGTGATTTTGATAAAAGAGATATACTGTTAGCTTGAAAGAAAATTAATTAGTCAAACTGAAAAAAATCAGTAAATTATTCTAGTATTTGATCCATTTACATTAACTAATGACTTCCAGTCAAATCAATGGATAAGTAAAAAAACTGGACAAAATCACATAAAATTGATAAAAAAAAAACTAATTCAAAGTGGGTCAACATAATATCTTTTCAACGCTATTTTGATATTTTTATTGAAATAAAAATAAAGTATTTATCATTTTCTTTATAAAATTAAATTTAGAGAATTATGTATTAACTTAACTATTTTGATATATTTAATTTTTAAATATTAAAATTTTATAAAATATGTTATTTTATGTTTTTATTATTATTAAATTATTATATTATATTTTTAATCTTAGTTTATATATTACTTAATGATTTATATTACTGCATTAATACCAATCGTTTGAATGATAATTTAGTGATTGGCTTGATCCATGAATCTTGAACGAATGTTTGTCATAAGTGGAATCCCCTGTTTGTTTTTGAAATTTCTCAACTTATCCAAATGAATTTATTTTAAAAAAGTCATTAAATTTTACATAAATTTGGATACTCTTAATTAATTAAGTCTTTATTAAAAGATTCTTTTCTGTTTATAATTTTTTACTGTTAAATGTTGTTTTTAATTAATGATGATAAGATTGTTAGTTTGCGTTATTATTGTTTATGTATCTTACATTAAAATTTAAAAATTACTTAATTGAGTTTTAAATCTCTTATAAATTTAAATATTTTTATTAAGTTTTTATTAATAAAATATGTTTAAAATTTATATATTTTTTTCTAATTGATTTTCTCTTTTAAAGTTACGTAATAGTTTAATTAATAGTAAAAAAGTTTAATAATAAAAAAGTAGAACCCTAATTATCTTTTCTAAAATAATATTATCTTATTTAAATACTAAAATAAATAAAATCAAACTATTTCAAATAATGGCAAATGCTTAATTAAAAAAATATATATTTTAATCACTTAATATAATGATTTTTTACAAAGATTCAGTAAAAAATAATTGAATTTACAAGAAATTTAAACTTATTTAAATTATTTTTTATTTCCATATAAGACATATAAATAATGAAAATATAAAAGTAATAATCCCCTCACTTCAAATAGCGATAAAATATAATATTATAAATTTAATTAAAAAATATAAAAAAACTAAGTACTAATTTATAATTTATTTAATAAAAATTATGTATATAAAAAAATTAAAGCTGAGTTAAGTTGTATAATTAATTTTAAAAGTAAATTATATCATATGCTGCCAGAATAGTCCGAAAAGTGGGTATCCATGCAAATATATATATAGATATTTTTTCTTTCTAAAACTGTGTGCCACAGCTTTTAAACTATTTACTTGATACACACGAAAACTCCTCTTATCTGGAGAGAGAATCTATGTACTTGCTCTCCAAGAAATAACAAACTTATCATAAATCATCAATTATGACTGCTAAGCTGTACAAATATGCAGTACATTTATGCAGTACAGGTAACTTGATATCAAATAAATTTCATTAATTCTGTGGATTCATTTAAAAAAATTAATATATGATAATAAATTATTGAATAAAAAAATTTAGAAGTAGCAAATTGAAATTTTAAAAGACTTATTTTTGGAAATATGCAGAAATATAGAAGCATTTTAGAAAAAAAAATAATGTCAATAAGGCTATTCTAGAAATTCCATGCCAACTAATTGTTACTTATGATACTGGTCAACGATATTCACCTTCCTTCCTAGGCTTCGTGTCTCACAACATGACCATATATTATGATTATACATTATATTATTATCATTATATATAGACCTTCCTTAAACCCTTTTCTTCCATAACCAAAAAAACCAGTCATTTTCTCAAAACTTTCTCTCTGATTTTCTTGACTCAAGATATTCCTCTCGTTTCTGATCATTCTGTCTGAGTGTAGATTTTGGTGTGTTGCTGACATCATGATGATGATGATGATGATGAGTCGCGGTGGCACCAGCCGTGTGGCCAACACTGCAGTGTTGGCGGCTAAGGGTTTAAGCTGTGAAGTTGGTGGATTGAGAGCGTTTTATGGCGGTGGTGTGAGGAGTGAGAGCACTTTGGCTTTTGAGGAGAAGGAGAAGATTGAGAATGTGGAGAAGAAGGTTGATTTGTCTTCTGGAGGTGGAAAGAAAGAGCAAAAAGGGATTGTGAGTTATTGGGGCGTTGAACCCTCTAAGATCACGAAACAAGATGGCACAGAATGGAAGTGGAATTGCTTTAGGGTATCTATTGGTTTCTTTCTATGATTAAGATTACTTTATTTTTGCAGTTTGTATTGATGGTTTAGTTTTGTTGATGTGAAGCCATGGGAGACATACAAAGCAGATGTTTCGATTGATCTGGAGAAGCACCATGCACCCACCACGTTTCTCGACAAAATGGCTTTTTGGACTGTCAAAACTCTAAGATACCCCACCGACTTGTTTTTCCAGGTATTTTGGATGTTTTCCCACACCCAGGGAACAAAATCAAATCAAGAATAAAAAATTATTATTTCACTGTTAACGAAAATATCAAATGTAAATATATTAAATATTTTGTTCTTATTTTATAATAATAAGCATTAAGAATAATTTATTTTACGTTTCTTTCAATGTGTTTTTTTCTCTCTCTCTTTCTGCCGTATTACATAAGTTATTTTATTTCTTAGCTATTTTTTTTTTTTTATGTCTCTCACTTTTCTACTCTACCCAAAATAAATACAGTATATATTCCTTTGTTTTCCAGCAATGTATGCATCTCTTTCAATTATTTCGATTACTTCATTCTACCCTTTTACCCTGTGTTTACTGTAAAGTATTATTCCTTTGTTTAACTTTGAGGATACGGTGGAAGGAGCTTCTACTTCTCATCTTTATTTATTTTCTTTTCCACCAAATAATTTTATATATATATATATATATATATATATATATATATGAATGCTTCTAGGATTTCAAGGCTTTTTATGTTTGGTAAAATTTCCAAAATATTGTTTCGTATATAGGTTCAATTTTTTTTACCTGATTTGTGTTTTGGAATTACAAATTTTAATTTTAATTATTATGTATTAACTTCTTATCGGACTGTAATGTGTTAATTTTGTTGCCCATTATTAAATTGAATTTTTAAATAGATTGGTTTTATACAAAATTTGGATTTGTTCATGTATACTTTTAAAAATATTTTGCATTCGTAAATGTTAAATCATTTTTATATACTATATATTATTGTGTTTTTGGGAATCTTATAGGGTCTCTTTGTTTTTGCTTAAAATAAATTATAAGCATAATAGATATAATGTTTGCATGTGGGTTTGGTTAGGAGCCAGCGGGTTAGGCCAGTTGGATAACAATATTGTTCCATAAACTCTTCCACCACAACATGGGATGCTGTTGATTTTTGTTTTTAAGTTTCTATTTGCCGTAAGCCATATTATTATTATTATTATTATTATTATTATTATTATTATTATTATTATTATTATTATTATTATTATTATTATTATTATTATTATTATTATTAATCTACCTAAAGATTAATAATATTATTCACTTGAGTTAGTATAAATAGTTAAAGATTTAGAGTTAAGTTTAATTTTACGTGGATCGTAGTTGGTGTGCTAGGTTATTTAGAAAAATGTTCTGGCATTGAGAATTCAGAAATTAGGAGAGTGGTTACACTATGATAAAACTGTTTGTATGCAGCATAGGCGTGTACAGTCATCTTCTAAATGAACATACATGAAGTTTATTATTTTTGTAATAATTATGGTGTGTGTAAATATAACAGAGACGATATGGATGCCGAGCAATGATGCTAGAAACAGTGGCAGCAGTGCCAGGGATGGTAGGAGGCATGCTACTGCACTTCAAATCCCTTCGAAGATTTGAGCACAGTGGGGGTTGGATCAAAGCACTGCTAGAAGAAGCAGAAAATGAACGGATGCACCTAATGACGTTCATGGAAGTGGCAAAGCCAAAGTGGTATGAGCGTGCTCTGGTCATAGCTGTGCAAGGGGTTTTCTTCAATGCATATTTCTTGGGGTATATGATCTCACCTAAATTTGCACACCGCATGGTGGGTTACCTTGAGGAGGAGGCAATACACTCCTACACAGAGTTCCTCAAAGAGTTGGACAAGGGCAATATAGACAATGTGCCAGCTCCAGCCATTGCCATCGACTACTGGCAGCTCCCACCGGACTCCACTTTAAGGGATGTTGTCATGGTTGTCAGAGCTGACGAGGCACACCATCGTGATGTCAACCACTTTGCTTCGGTAATAAACCTTCTATATGTGTTTATATTCTATTGGGCATAAATGTGGAGATAATGGAATGGTTTTTCTTTTATTTGGTCTAATGTGTCCAGAAGAAAACTGATGGTATTTTTTTTGTAATGAATTACAGGATATACACTACCAAGGACGTGAGTTAAAAGAGACTGCTGCTCCAATTGGTTATCACTGAAGTCAATTTTTGATTTGGAGTGCGACATGTTAAGACATACTGTTTTGGTTACAAGAATAAATAAAATTTCTGGTGACTGAGTATGCAGTGGGTTTTTGGTTGTCTAATGATGTCTGTAAATAACGTGTAGTGTATCATATTTGAAGCATTTGTAGTTCTACGGTGCACTCTTCGAAGGACAAGTGGAGTTATATGATACATGATATATTTTACTTACAAATTCTTTTTTTTCATTCCATTTGAATATGGATATTTCTTTCTCTTGGGTTTCGCCTTCTCGGTCATAAAGAATCGAAGTTGAAGTCTGGATTTTACTGTCTGCCAGGTATCATTTACCTGGTACAATTCTTTTCCATCTTCCCAAACCATTATTCATTTACGAGAATATCATTATGTAAGTTTCTAATTTAAGCCTACATATATTAAACTGTAATTAAGAATTTTTAGTTTCGCTGGTTTAGTGGGAAATAAGAATTGAAGTTGCAACATGCAGAATTTTATGCCCCCATGGCAACTCGCTACATGTGACGTTCTCTATCTTCTCTAAATAAATGAAATAAGAAAAAAAATAAAATTTTGACCTATTTATTAATTGATTACTTTTTTATAAAAATAAAATATAATCTTATATTATCATTCCATTTTTATTTTTTTCTTGAAAGTATGAAACTGGTCGTTAAAACGACAAATACAATATGGCGAATTGCATCGTGAGAATACTCATTCTTTTGGATCTGGAAATACTTTCTTAAATGTATAACCTTAAATATATTTTTATTTTATATTCTAAAATGTTATAATACAATTATGAATAGGATGGGATTGTTCATTCTCAAATACAAAATACATTTCAAAATTCCAGAATGTACATTTTGAACTATATTTTTTTATTTCAAAATACAAAATTTATATTCTTAACTTTACTCTCTAAAATATAGAAATATTACTTTTAATGTTCTGAAGAAGATTCCTAAAACTGCAAAAACAAGATCATTTATTTTCAGAATGTAGATTTGGTATTTCAAATTTTATGCGGGTACAGCTTAAAAGTACCGGGGATGCATGATGCAATACCTATAATACAATCCTAAAGGACTTCAAAGTACAAATATGTGGGATGCATGATGCAATACCCTATAATACAATCCTAAAGGGCCTCAAAGTACAAATATGTGTTATACATCATTTCTCCGGCACGATTCCTTCCACATTTTTATTGTTTAAAAGTGCAACCACACAGAACAGACATTCCGGTGAACAGGAAGAAGAAAAGAAAACACAAATTCAAATGCGTAGTTTGTAACAGCACTAGTCAGCGTTATGAAGTTTCCAGATACCTAGTTATTATGAGATTCTTACAACCTCGTATTGATGGGAAATTCGAAGAGGGGATTGCTCTGAAACAGGCCTACTCTCAGACCAAAGCTCCAGGTTGACAGTGCCACAATCCCAGTGAACGAGACACTTGAATACCTCAGTAACACTAAATCGGTTGACCAGTGCCAAGCCAAGACATTTATCATTGAGCCTCCACTCACCTGAAAGAAAATTACAATTAAAATTTTACAGGGAACACCAACCTGCTGTCCTTATTCAGAAGATTGACTTGAAAATAAACTACAATAAGAAAATACTTAACGAAACTTAAATTCCTAGACGGGCCACTTATAAGAAACATTGCTTTTAAAAATGTATGTTGGATTTCCCCCCTTCGGTTGGGGCGAGTAGGAAAAAATGGGACGTGCAAGAACAGCATGTCACCAATTGCTTATTCGTTTGTTCGTGGTAGGCTTTTGTATGGAATAATGTGTTCAAGATAATTTCTGATTTTGAATAAAATAAACATCTTCAGAAATAAAGCAGTCTGAAGGCTGACACATTCTATACTGAAGCCAGTTATAATTATAATCTTAGCAGATGGAAATATAAACAGGAATATTATTAATTACAAAACAATAGAAGTCAGTTTCAAAACACTCCTGTTATTTTTTCAACTTCTGGTTTTCGTCCCCCTATCCTTTAAAAAATCTAGTTGAATTCCTATAATTTCGAAAACACAAAGAATTGGCCCACGCTGCCGTGCCTATATTTAGGTTTTGGTCTTACAGTCCTTACACCAGGACAAATTCATAGCAGTTTTGAAAACACCATGACTAATTCTCTATAGCTTTGAAAAACTAATTCTGAGTAGTTTTGCAAATATAGGCACTAAACCAAGTGTTTCGAGTACGGAGACCAAAACCAAAATTAGGAATAATTATAAAGACTAAAAATGTATTTAAGCCTAAAATCTCCAAACAAGAACTGAAATACTGAAATTTCAGACTCGGTTTGATGTTTGAAAGCTAAAACACAAGCCAGCACGCTAGTTTCTCTTCATTTTTATAATTTGATTTTAAAAAATTAAATATTTTTTAATTTTAAATTTATATGGTTGGTTGAGGTGAATAAATTTATTATTTTATTTATGATTTCATCCCAGTAGAAGTTCCCACATTCCATATGGGTAGTAACGAGTTAGTAAAAAGATGAAATGACCATATTACCATTAGGAATGAGGTTTCCTTCAAAGAATTGCTCCCCACTATCAGGAAAGACTTCATGCACCGATCCATCCATCGAAGTAAATGAAACAAAAGATTCTGACGGATGCAAAACAGTGAACGTTGGGTGAACTCTTAAGCAAACCAACCTACAGAAAGTAGAAGGAAGCAGAGTAGAAATTATAGAATTTGAAACAACTGAAGAAACATTTACAGCAGAGACAATAACAGACAAGGATATATTATCGTTAACATCTAAATTTTCCACTTGAATCCTTATGCACAATATAGTGAAAAACACCAGAACATATCACACAAAGCAAATACTGTTTTTTAGTTTACTTTATCAATCTATGTGAATGTTTGACTCAGATTATTGATGAATATTAATCAATTGTGAAACATATTCTGTTAGAAATATAATACAAAACCATTCTCGTGTCTTCACCTAAGAACTCAAGCTTTTGTATATTAGGTTCATGACATGGTATCATAACCTGTATGACACCAGCGGAAAGAGTTCAATCCTGTTAGCCTTATTTTTCTAATATAAAAATTTTAATTTCAGCACAAGCATGCCTATACATTATCCACACTTCGCCTAAGAGCCGCCCAAGCTTTTAGAACAGTTAGATCATGAAATTTTGAAAGAATGATATCTTGGGAGATATTCATCCAAAAGTACTTTTGAAAGAGTAAATTGTTTGGAAACATGAAAATTGTCAAAATATATGTATATATACAATCATAAAGGAGATATAATGGTAATATTGTAAGGAAACAAGAGAGGAGGCTTCGGACATAACCTTGAGAACCCTCCAGAACCAGCTCCAACACTACGGGCTATTATACTAGAGTCTATCTGGATGATATTGCCAACATTCTTCGGAACATAGATATGACGTCGAAGAACCAATCCTCCTCCAATATCACCCTCTAACACCACCAACCCAGGTTCTCGACTGAAAAAAGAGATTGCCACAAAACACTTGTTAAATACCAAAATCAAAAGGGTGGGGGGGGCGCCGGGGGGAGACAAGAATAGATACCATACTAAAAATGTATATATAGGGATCAAATTCTCCTTCAATGACTCCTTCACGATAAATTTTCCTTGATGAAATCATGAAAATGAAATACATAGGAAACTTACTTAATGACAGAATACTCCTCAGAACACCCCGCAGAACGATACTCCGTACCACTATACTCCTCGTAACCATGGATCTCAATCCTGCTATGGAGCCATTGTGTTCCTGAAAGCAGATTGTTTATTATCATGAACGTTGTAGTGCATATTATAAACAAAACACATTATTTCATCAGAGTTCCATGGAGAAAATACAAGCTACTTGTACGTTCCCGATCATTTAAAAAACAAAATAAATATATTGCAAAGGATGATCAACGTACCTGAAGGAATGTGTGTCATGGAGATGATTCTACCCCCAATCCAGGGAACAACTTTAAGATCCCACTCACCATTTTTCAGTTCAATGGGATTTTTTAATAGCGCTGTTCCCTTGGTTCCAGAAACCTCTTCTACATCAGGAATTGCAGTTGCATTTTCTGCAAATAAAAAATAGCAGAAAGTAGCACACCTTGATATAGAATTGGCACTTATGGGACCCTTGAATGCATGTTCGATAAATGTAAAATACAACATAATTTGAAGGATAAACAATCGATCAGCCTCAACTCTACTCAACGACAGGGCGGAAGAACTAAAAATCCGTAGAAAAAATTGAGACAATTAACAACCGAGGGAAAAGTAACCATACAGCAGATAAAAATGCATGCAAACTACAACCCGCAAATAGTAAGGAGAATATACAAACCAAAATATGATCTTAAAACAAAAGAAATATTAGATCTTAAAAGCAGTACACGAAAGAATAAAATGTAGCATTAGCAGAGAAAATAATAGTCAAGAAAATAAGAACTGGTACAACACAAGCATAGATATCACATAAATTAGGCTAAATTCTACTTGTAGTCTTTTATCTTATTTTTAATATTCATTTTGGTCTTTTATCTTTTGTAAAGTTCAATTAACCTTCTATCTTTTAAAATGATTCAGTTCAGTTCTTTCTGACACATCTAGATGTAAAAAAATTGAGATTGACATTTTTTGTTGGTTTAAAACCGTCAATAGTTATTTTAGTTTTTAACAAGCATGAACAATTTTCTGGCGGTTTTAAAACACCATAAATTGCTTTAAACAGGTCCACTGCTATAAAAACAATTATTTGCCTCAACAAAGGATAAGATTCAGATAGAGATGAGAACATTAGGAAGACAAGGTGTAACCAATTTGTTAGCATCGAATTTGATTTGCTGCAATCCAAAGCTGGCGAGGGAGCAGAGATATAATCTCTATGAAGTGATTTGCAGAAGAACCGCAACAATTTCCATCAAAACCTTGTTCCATGGAACAATCCAGATGGAAACATAAACCTTCTTTTACTTTGTCTTTGTTGCTTTCTGAGGCCAGTTCAGTTTTGGAAGGATATTATACACTTGCATTATCATATCAATGTTGTTATTACAGTTAGAATATTTGAGATGGTCATGTGGCATTTCAAGAACTTTTAAGAGAAAAAGAACCAAATAGGACTTTTAAGAGAAAAAGAACCAAATAGGACTTTTAAGAGAAAAAGAATAAAAGATAAAGAACCCAAACTGAACATAAAAAACAAAATAAATGACTAAAAGTATAATTTAACATATAAATTAAAATTAATATTCATAAACCAGCCAAGGATATTTGAACAAACATATACCCAAACGGTCCTTGTATTGCTTCTCACTAGTAGATACTAGCTTCAACACCTCATCTTCTGAAGGCAAGATTAGCTGCAGAACTTCTCCATCGCTTCCCCATGTATCAAGCTGTTTATAACACAACTTCATAAATATTCAAAGTACAAAGTAGAAGATACAATCAAGCACAGTTTTTTACAGTTTCTTTCTGAAACAGGTTTCAAATTCTTCATAGTTTCATGCCAGAAAAATACATACCATTGCACACCCACCCAGCAATAATTGAATATGCAGGCGGCGTTTGGGTCTTTCCCATGATCCTTCAGTTTTGTGTACCCTCACAGTAACTACCGATGATTTAAGTTCAGCCACATAGTGAGTTAATAAATAATTTCCTTTTGTGAATTCGTAACCATCACCATCATCCTCAAACAGAACACCTTCAGCTTTCCCTGTCAATGATTAAGGGTGCATATGGGTAAAAACCTCAAACACTTGTTAAATAAGTTCTAGTCATGTAAGGGCTTATGCCATCAATTGCTTGTTTAGATAAGTTGCACCTCGACAGAAGCTAAGAACCTATTAGAATCATAAACGACTTTCACAAGCTCAAATAAGCTCTGTAATTCCTTACAACATCCTGCAAATTATCATATGCATGCGGCATTTAAGAGCAAGACGCTAATCTGAAGAATACAGACCTCAACAAGCATACCAACGGAAGTTTGAACGCATTGACTCACCATGTTCATCTAAGGCAACAAGAAGGGTCAAGTCATCCGACGGATTAGCTTCTCCAACATGCTGAAGAGGGAGGCCCACTGGAATAATTGAGCCACCTTTTAAGTATAAAGCTGGCAAATCCTGACATGCCCAGACAAAACAAAAAACATGAAATAAAATCATTTTGTGGAGAAAAATAAATAAGGGTATTATTAAAATAAAATGCAAACCAAAACAGCAGAAAAATCATTTACGGGATGTGCGTCATTGAAATCAAAACTCAACCATCTTCCCTTAGGCAAAGTAATCTCCATCTTATCCAACCCCTGTCTTTGTAAGGTGCTGCTCGATATACAAATAACATGTTAAAGAAACAAAATTGTACAGTAACGTGTTATACAGCTTTATGTAAAATTTCAGTGTAATTAAACATGAGAACTGCAACCCTGAAAAGGAGCATAGATCCTAAGACCACAAATAATTACAAACACGGGTTGTTAATGAATGAACGAAACATTACACATTTTTAATATTTACATTTATAATAAAAAAAAAATGGACTAGGTCAGATAAAGGTGGAAAGAGGAATCAACTGAAATTCAAAGAAATGCACAAACAAAAGCAAAAGGAGCAGATAGCAGAAGTGAATACAATCATTTATGTTTGTTTCTCTTGTACAAAATAGTACCATTCATATTGTTAATAAATTTAATGTTTTCTGCTTATTACAAAAGCGAAGGATGAACATAACAGGGGATTTACCATGATCAGATATAAGTTAAAAATGTACTTTTTTTATCATGCACCCTTTCTTCATGACTAAAGACTATACCAAATTTACAGTCAGCGTGAAAAGAAGCATCAGAAAAACCAGCATATTTCCTGTACATTTATCTCTTAAAATATAGCAGTGTTATCTAGATTACTGATAAAGTTATGAAGTAGAACAACCTTGTATACACCAAGACTGGACCAAGCAAAAACGAATTTTCAATTTTCCTCAGGCTAGGATCTTTTGGATCTGCAAAAGCAAAATCAATAAACAAATATGTAAAAATCATGATGTATACAAAGTAAACTCGTATATCATGAACCAAAGACACTAAAACGAGTAAACAGAACATGAACCCACCGGCAAAGAAAATAGGCGTTGCCACTGGAGTGCCCCTTGTGTGAGCAAAATAAAAAAGAGTGTAGATAAGTGGGATCAGACGGTAGCGCCTCTTCAAAGCCAATCGGCAAACTTCTTCACACTAAAAGTTAAAGCTGAAGTTAGAGATGCAGAAAACATCATTTCATTATGTGAGAATTAGAAGGGCTGCATATTGTCCCATCCTCTCGTTCATCACATAAATGTCTTCTTAGCCTTTAGCAGCGCTAGGATTGCATAAAAAGTAAGTAATATCGTTTGTAATATAAAGAAATATACTGATCTCACAAAATATAATCAAAATATTGATAACAAATCCCAAACTTAAATCCTGATTAAGCCAGTAGCAGAATACAATTGTAATGCTCTAAAAAAGAACATGCTAACAAGTGTCATACTTATGCCCTCAGTCCTAGATATCTTAAATGAATTAATATGTGTGTGTACATGCATGTCCAATGGTATCAAGTTCAACTGAATGGGAAAAACAGCCACAAAATTATTTTGGAAATAAACACATAATAAGTTAATAACAAATGTACGACACAAGAACTTAAGGCATGAAATGAAATATGTAAGGTTATGTATTTCTTCTAACTCAAAATTGTAAAGTTGGTACCAAGCTAACAATTGAACTCAATATACAGTTTTTATTATTTTACTTTAAAAGTGGATTCTAAGTCTAACTCAATCTCACAAAATCGGTTTACAAGGTGAGGTTTGTACCCACTTATATATTATAATTTTATCCTATCTCTAGTACATGAGGGATTTCCAACACAACATCTAACACTAAAGGCATCAAGAATGGAGAGGGTCTGATAATGAGTGCAACAATAGATCTAACAAACCTCGCTAGAATAAGTCATTAATATGCATTAATACCATCTTATGATAATAAACTTTAAGTTTAACTCAACCTCACAAAATGGATCCCGATAGCAATATCCCAAATTTGAAAATTAAAGTTATCCCAAGATATGACCTCTCATTCAATATGATTGAGCCTACTAGTACCCTTCAATGTGCATCGAATAAACCAAGTGCAATGGATATAATTCCTACCATTAACACAACTATCATAAGGTAATTGTGGAAGATCAACATTTCTTAGCTGAGTTTTCATGCCCAAAACGTGAGGGATTCCTTAGCCTTAAAAACACAAATTAGAGAGAAAAACAAAAAAACAAAACAATGAGTGCTTCTTTCAAAGGAGAGACATGCAACCCAAGGCAAAACAAAATAATGGTAGATCTAGAACTGCCACTTCAAGGTTGGCTCAACCATATTAAAGAGTACAGGTAGGCTCAACCATATTGAAGGAGAGGTCATATCTCGGAACAATCCTAATTTCTAAATTTGGAACAAAGATGACTAATGGATTATTACTTAGCTATGTGGATCCATGGGCAGAAATTACATGTTCTACTATAGTGCCCGTGAAATTTAGGAATACGTTGAAAATACTTATTCCAAGCAAAAGGATATCTCTACATGTTATAAGTTAGAAAGCAAGATCTTTGGTGCCAAGCAGGACAACCTATCTGTTACAAAATATTATGGAATGTTGTTTGCGGATTAAGTTGGACCAGTATCAAAATTTGAAACTAGAAAATAACAGGAATGTTGTCACAGTTGACCAGATCGCTGATATTTAACTAGAAGAGTTTGTGGATTAAACTCTCCTTTGTCTAGCAGAACTAAAAGGTCAACCTTAAGAAAGGTTTATCCGAAAATTTAAGATTCTGAAAATTCTGGTTGGATTCCTTCACTCTTCAATTGAAGAACCAATGTTGACACTATGTGCTGAAATTGAACATCTAAAATCTCTCACCGATTCTATCACTAAGTCATCTTGTGATACTTAATCTCCAACCATAACTAGTGAGAACTTCAATTCTTCTTTTAATGTTTCTACAACTATATGTAGAGACTTTGGTGCAACAAACCATAAGATCCCTCATTCACCTCTTTTAACATCATATATTTCTCATTTTGATAACCACGTTAATGTTGTCAATAGGGCCCATATCTTAATAATTGGATGTGACACTAATTATTTTGTTACCCCTCAGCCTTAAATATGTCATTCACATTCCAAAACTTTCTAATAACCTTATTTTCATACGGATGCCTACAAAGTTGCTCCTAATGAGGACAATTTTGTTCCCGTAAGTTGCAAAAAATTAGTCATCCAAAGTGTTTTTTCGTATACAATTTCAGAAGAGACAAAAGCAACCTAACTTGATCCAAGAACATTTCCAATCATTCGAGCCAAGGGTAAGTATTCACTCTGTTGACACCCTTGAACCTTTGGAATATTCCTTGAATAATAATTGTGAACATAACCTTTATAACTTGCTCATTGATTTGAGAAAAGAAACTCGGTCTTGTACCAAGTATCTTATTTCTCATTTTGTGTCCACTAAACAGCTTTCTATGCAGTACCAAATTTTTCTCTCTACCATTTGTGCAGTTAGAATCCCTACAACAATTCAAAAAGCATCGAAGGATAACAATTGGGTTCAAGTCATGAATGAAGATGAGTGCCTTAGAAAAGATCTAGACATGAGATTGTTGACTAACCACATATAAAAAGGCAGTAGGATACATATGGGTTTATAATGTAAAGTATAAATCTAATGGCACATTGGACCATTACAATGAAAGATTATCTATTAAAGGGTACACTCAGACTTATGGTGCTGATTATGAAGAGACATTCACTCCCTGGCAAAAATGAAGACAGTTAGAATCATTCTCTCATTGGTAGCTTATTTTGGTTGGAAATTGCAACAATTTGATGTAAAACATGCTTTCTTGCATGGACATCTAGAGAAGTCTACGTGAAGATTCCTCCAAGTTTTAGGTCTATTGAAGAATGGAATAAAGTGTGTTGAAGAAAGTCTTGTATGGACTTAAGTAGTAGCCCCGTGCTTGGTTTGGTAGACTCACTTAGGCTATGATCTCCATGGGATATCAACAAAGATGGAATAGAGGTAAACTTACTCTACTCTTGGTCTATAAGAATAACATCATTGTTGCATAAGATGAACATGAAAAACAAATTTTGAAAGAAAAACTTGGTGCTCAATTTGAGATGAAGGATCTAGGAAAATTAAATACTTCATTGGAATAGAGGTAGCTTACTCAAAGAAGGGCATTTTATGTCCCAAAAAAAATATGTTCTTGATCTTCTCAAAATATCAATTCAATAAAATATTTTCCCCTCATAATTTGATCTTTTTTCAAGTTACTCGATGTGATACATAATGATGAAAATTTTCAGCATACAATTTAGATAAATGTACACAACATAACAAGATGGAAACTGCTAGAGAGAATGGTGACTTTATACAAAGATGACCTAACCTCTTCACCAAAAGACCAGGGTTCGTGGTCAGCGGTGGCAGCTTCAGAATGACCTCGGCAAAAGGGAAACATGGAACCCACACCCATCCACCTTCCAAAAAGCCTAGGTGTTGCATTTCCAGCAAATCCACCAATATCAGGACCTGAAAGTGGCTGACCACTAAGTCCCTGAACAGAAGGAAAGCAAATTATAAAGGGAAATATAACATATATTCAAATTAACAAACAATCACGCTAGCTTAAACTATTAGGTGAAGATTAATGAAAGATTTTATATTTTTTCTCTAATACATCCATGAAAATGCCTTTTCAGACTTTAAGCATTAAAACTCACAAGGTATCCTATCTTTATAAAGATCCAACTTTTTATTAGAAGAATGAGGGCATCAAGGACTGAACTCTATACCAGTTAGTTATAGACAAGTCTAATAGTATGTCATGAACAATTAATTCCAAAAGCTTAAGCTAATAGGCGAAGACACATAAATGGTCTTACATATAGTACTGACTACAGATAGTACTGTATTAATGTATTATAAAACCCTGTCATTTATTCAAAGGTAAATATTATTTCCTTTCATTCAGGTTTTAGGTTTAAATTTGAAGTAAATATAGATTACAGCAAGACGAGATAACAAGATCTTAATTCTTCTGGAACTGAACCACGTTTTCAAAAGTTGTGAAAAAAATTGCTCTCAATGAGAGAATTAAGAAAGATCTCATTCTGACTGCAGACTGTTTTCAAGAAGAAAATTTAGAAAAATACAATGCTAACAACAGAAGAATATCACTACACAAAGAAAACTTGGAACGAGTAGTCTATGACAATATCTAATGTAACCGTCTAGAAAATGACTGCCAAATGCAGTCAGATTCCTCGTCTTAAAAAAGGTGCGGTCTTGTAGCACCAATTAAAAGTGTCATTTGGGTGGCTAATGTTTTCAAAACTTAAGTTAACAACTATTGGATAATGGTTGTAACAACTAATATTCAGCTAGATGACATATACAATGTGTCCAGAAATGTTTCTTGTCAAGATCTCATCTCATACCGTCTAGCAATATGACCAAGTTAGTTTTGAGAAGTCCTAACCTCACAAACTAGTATTGTAAGGTTGAGTAAACATGTATTATAAGCTTTGCAAGAAACTGCAGAAGTTAATGGTGCTAAGACAACATCAAATGACAGTGTTGATCAAGTGAAGTAGCATCCATGCTACTGAGAATCTTACCAGCTGAAGTACCATTGAGATACTCATATGAAGATGCTCCCAGGTAGAAAGATTATCTCCAGTCCATGTTGAAGCATACCTTTGGCTGCCAGAAAATCCAGCTCTAGTAAGAACAAAAGGCCGCTTCTTTTCATTGGCTAGTTTCATGCCTTCATAAGTTGATCTTGCCATCAGTAGACCATACACCTATAGTGAACAGTTATAATAATTAATCATAGCGCTTCACAACTACAAAGTAAGGCACCAAAACACTCAACAAATCTAAGTCATAAACTAACATTAGAGTCAAGATGCAGGCAGTGACCAATAAAATAATCAAAGTGCTTTGTCAAGTTTATGATTGAAAAACACGTGGCTCCAAAATCTTAGTAAAGGGAAAAGTATATTACGTTATGATAGAATGAATGATTCTGACAACCTCCCAGTTCAGCATCTCCTATATGAACATTGCTCTCAGGCATTGTTTTTGTTACAACCTAGAAATAAAATGTATAAGAAAGATGGAAATGGAACACATCAAGAGCCACAATAATAAGATTTGGGTCAAATATTGTTTCATATTATTCAAAGAAAAGAAACCAACAGGATTATAATTACCTTAAAGATAGCTGGTTCGTTCATATCATTCCATATACCATCAACACCATTGGAAATGAAGTCTTTAACTAAATTTGCCCACCATGCACGAACTTTTGACTGTGTATAGTCAGGGAAGACACATGGTCCAGGCCACACCTCCCCTGAGAATGTATATATGGGATAATGCATCACAACAGAAGGAATGAACAGTCATAGTTGATGTAAAAAACACTGCAGATCTATTTTGTAAAATCAGGAACAGGCACCAGAGAAAGTACAAAAATATTCATGTCAAAAAGAAAACGTTACCAACATAAGGAGATCCATCTGCCTTTTGGACCCAAACATCATTTTTAGAACCACTATCATATACAAAATAACCCTCCTCCTGCTTGATTCCAGGATCAAGCATCCAAATAGCTTTAAAACCGCTATAATGGAGATCTTTCACTAAAGATTCGGGATCTCGAAAACGCTCCTGAAAGATATCACATACTTTTCTAAAAAGAATATTACAATGTACATTAAAACGGGCAACCGAAAAGTAGACTAAGCATTTTTCAAATTATCAGCGCAGGTTGGACAACTAATGCAAGCCAATAAAACAAATTTATATCATACAAATAATGCAAATACAGTTTGAAACATATTTGGCACCTACTAAACACTAAATCAATTCAGTTTCATAATTAGAAAGATCTAAAACCAAAACTATAACACTGTGAACTGATTATTGGTCCTTTTTCTAGGAGTAAAAAGCTTACCTTGTCAAAGGTGAAACATCGAAAACCGTCCATGTAATCGATATCCATCCATATCACATCACAAGGTATATCCTTTTTCCGAAATGTTTTTGCAACCTGCAAATTTTAATTTAAGTTACTAACAAGTTAAGACAAACCATGCTTCTGAGAAACTAAACTAAAGTTAGAATCTACAAAACTAAGTTGATAGCAATGCACATATCCTAAATTCCTAGCTATTTTGAATGTCTACAAATAACCTTAATTTATCTTATATGCATGAAATTTTTGGAAAACCAAGTTTAGCATGAGAGCTGAAAATTATTAAAGATTCCCTGGATGATGTAATGTCTACTTTTTTTATTGATTACGGATTTTATTATTCAGTTACAAACAAATAGTTTAAAACAGTTTTTATAAGCTTCAGATTCCCAGGGATTCTGGATTCCCATATCTATTGCATTTGAATGGCATCATTAAGAAACTTCAATCCTGCCATATAAGCATGTAAGATCCAATACAAAAGCGCCAGATATTTTTTACATATTAAAATACATATACACCAAATCGAACTTAAAATGATTTCATTTATTCTTAACCAAAAAGATAGTTAAAGCAAAAAGACTACAGGAAACAGTCAGAACATGGAACACACGTCATATTCGGATTCTACAGCTTTCTACATATATGAATGCAAACTAAATCACGGCTGAGAAAAACCAAGTACCTCCAGAACTCTCTGGTCAGATAAATAACTCCAACGGCACTGATGATAGCCTAATGACCATTTTGGGGGCATAAATACAGTTCCTGACAAAGAAAATATTTATATATATAGAGAGAGAGAGACAGAGAGAGACAGAGACACAGAGATAAGGAAGAATTTTTAAATAAAATGTTGAAGTTAGAAAGTGTTCACAACCTAATACATGCACGAAATTTTAATTTGAAAAAAGCTCTTCATGAACTTTATACGTAAATTATAGGTATCACTTACGCAGATCTAAAGGAAGACTATAGTAAACACATATTGCATGCTTTCTTGATTTGAAGATTACAAATATTTAAGCATAAAATTACTGATATTATTGATAATGTCTTTATATTTTAAGCATAAATTTCATTAGCTCCTATTCATGTGTTCCTTTATAGCCATGGACTACTCTCCAAAAGTGATGAAAGACTTTAGTATTTCATAAAACATGATTACGTAAAATCTTCTTCCTTGACAAAAGATGAAGAGGCATAATTGCCACAAAGTTACCTAATTATCATTGAATTTTTTATTAGAAATTACCAATGGCTTTTGATAGGGATATCAAGACTTCAGTGGATGAAGGAAAAGGGCCGAACGTAATGACAGGATATGAGGATGAAGCAACAAACTGTACAGTTGATTCTCTCCTCAGATCAATCTGCTTATGAACAAAACAAATGACTATTAAACAGATTATTACAATAAGAACACACACTTTTGTTCAAGGTTATAAATTACAAAAGGACAAATATTACAACACCTCACAGCGCCTTGTAGTGTCAGCAAGAATTCCAAGTGCCTCACCATTGGGAAAAACAGCTAATACCCATGGATGTGATTGATACAAGGATGTAGTTCCAGGTCCATAACCCCATGCATCTGTGTTCCATGTAAAAACCTGAAAAGGAAATATAACTGATCAGTATGCAGATAATAAGTAAATCTTTTTTAAAAAGAAAAATTCCACAAGATTTAGTTACTCTTTTGCCCGTCCTCTCTAGATCTCCACTAGCTTCTCCAGTTCCATAAAGGGAGGAACCTACAGGCAGCTGGTTCAGAAACAAATTCAATCAATTTACGAAGCCCAGGGAGAAGACAGCAGCAAATTACGCCAGGAAAAAAAGTCAACAAACTAGCACTCTCAAATTTAAAAGATAACCAACATTTTTAAGATTACCACCAAAAGATCGGGTACCAGGAGCAAATAAAGTAAGTAACTGACCTCAAGTTTGACAACCTGCTGCTCTAGAAGACACTCAAACGTAGGGATATACAAAGGAACTTTCTGAGTAGAGATAGGTGTGTCTCTATCCCTGCTATTCGCAAAAGAAATACTGGGATACGCTGCATCTCGATCATTCACAGAACAATCAAAACGAAATACTCCATCTTCCAAAATAGGCTCAAAAATCATACTCCCTGATCTAACATCGCTGCCACTAGTAACCGTCTGTCCTTCATAATTAGCCATTTTGGACACAACACAAAACCTCTTTCTTCTGCACACTAAAAAACCACTAGTCACAACACAACTATGCAGTATTCAACTCAGTCGTTGTCCAATTTAATCAAAATTAGTAAATAATCACCAAAAAAGCACTAGTCACAACACAACTATGCATGCGTTCAACTCAGTCGTTGTCTAATTTAATCAAAATTAGTAAATAATCACGAAATTAGTAAATAATCACCAAAAAAGCTCTAGTCACAACACATCTATGCAAGCGTTCAACTCAGTCGTTGTCCAGTTTAATCAAAATTAGTAAATAATCACGAAAACACTTTCACTGACTCACAACAAAATTCAGAAATATCAATAATCAGGTACAAGTAAAAGCATCAGCAAAAACAAGCTAGTTAGTTCTCTGTCTCTCATAGGTTAGAGTGATAAGATACTCAAAATTCCACAATCCAAACTCCTACTGGCGACCGAACATACAGTATCAAGTTACTCAGTTCTCTCTCTCGATTCAAAGTAAATAACGTTACATTCAGTAAAAAGCTACTCGAGATTTCCACAATCTAAACTCCAATTAGCGACTAAACATGAAAGAACGACGATCGACGGTAGCATTGCAAAGAGAAATTTAGAGTTGGAAAGTGCGACGCGGAAGAACGAATCAGTATGAAGGAAGGAACCTGAGAGCGGTTACAGAAGATGAAAATGGCGCGTTCCGAAGAAGAAGATGAAGATGATGGCGATAGCGAAGTGGAGACAGTAACCGCGACGGATAATGAAGCGACCCAACTTTATAACTGCTACACCACACTAGTGCTTCCTCGATCATCGCGCCCTGGCTTTTGACTTTTACTTATATCATTAATTTATTTTTAATTAATCTTAATATTATTATTATATTCGATGCGTAATTCACTTTTTGTTATGGTGGAGAATCGAGCGTGGAAGAACATTCTGCAAAAGAGGATTCGTTAAACAGATAACACTGCATGAGCTTCTCTGTGTTCTGTGGTGAATAGAAATGATTCCACCATTGATTTATTTGATGTGTATTGGAAATGGAAGATCAGTGTGGTACCTAAATTGAAAACAAGTTTTGATTCATTGTAAAATTTAGAGAAGCCATGCTCAATAATGCTGCTGGAGCTGAGGTTTTCGAAATCCACTATCTAGAAGAGACCGTGGAAAGATCTTTTTAACCTACCATCCAAAATCACTCCCCTTTAACGGTTCTCCTTCCATAATTTAAGTATCTATAATTAATCAATCAACTTTTTTATTGCCTTTTTTGCAGGTGTAATTTTAATTATAAATTACATAAATTGATATATTTTAAAAATTTGGACAATTGGGTAAATTATGTTTGTAATAAGTCGTGTTTGTAAACGCAAATTTAGATGATAAGAACTTTTTTCATGGGAAGGCATGAATAATGATTTGTGATTTTTATTTCTTTAACTTTTATTTTTTTTACTTTTTTATTTATTCTTTTATGTGTTTAATGGATAATGTAATCAATTATTTATATATTAATTGAATGTATTTTGGATAATTTAAAATGTTAATATAAGAACATTTAAATTAATTTTTCTAAAATAGTTCATATTTAGTTAATTTAATTAATAAATAAATGACTTATGTTAATTGAATACAATTTCAGAAAATTTTAAATAATACGACTAAAATATATTGTAAATAAGACAGAGAAAATACTTACAGGTAAAAATTAGTGTCACAAGTTGGTCTTTTAAGTTCTTCTCAACCTACTGTGTACTCCATATTCTATTAATGGGTGAGATAATCTTGCAATTGTTACACTTCATGTTTGTTATAATTATGTTTGTTTTTATCATCCTCACTTTTATTATATAATGTTTGTGAATGCATGGTTAAAATGGATAAAATATTCGTTGTTGAAAATATTCATGTCAATATGTGAGTAAAAAAAATTAATATAAGATAAAATTGAAAAAGGAAATTAATATATAAAAAGAAATAATTTTTAAATATATTATCTTAAAATATTTTATTAGAGATATTATGATCATCTTTTATATAAGTTTGTTGGTATTTTTTAAATGAATATATAGTGCCCATCCTCTACATAATCGAATAAGATGACCAGTAAAATATGTTGAGAACGAAAATTATTGTTTATATATAGAAACATCAAAATATATAACAGTTAATTATGTGATAAATATCATATCTAATGATTACCAAAAAAAATCTATTGAGTGGATAAAAACCCATTGCTAAAAATCAAATAAATTTTATAAAATTGAAGTTAATTCACATTTTAGAATATAAAACCTAATCGTTGTTATATTTCAATATCAACTTTGAAATGAACATCATCACTTTATTTATTGAAGTGTCTGTAAGGTATAAACTCTATGGCAATAGTTAACATAATTATTAAAAATAAGTATCAGTTTAAAATAAAAATCAAAACAGTTTTTATATAAAGGTCATTTTTAATAGAAAAAAAGTAAATTGAGAAAGTATTAGGAAATTTGAAAAATCTTGCCATGCATCACCGATTTGACGGCAGGCACGATTCTAACTGTTATCGGCTCTACTTTTTGAAGTTAAAGACTATCATTTAATCATAAATAAGTGGACTCTAACTATTACAGCAAAGAAAATATTTTTCAAATGAATTGATTATATGAATAAATAAACTTTGTACACGAAACTTATAAATTTTCCATGAGAAAAACATTTCTTATGTGACTATGTGTATTTGGTAGATTGTTTGGAGTTATATGTTGGGTCCCTTTTGTCACTTTAGACTTACCGGTTGTGGACAAAAACTTCCTCCATCCTATCATTTGTGATTTCTACTTCATCAATTTTTTTAAATTTTGAAAATAAGTTTTGAAAAATATTTTTTATTTTAAAAATATTTTCTAAAATAAAAATTTTATATTCTAAAATTTATTTTTTAAAATTTATTTTATAAAAATTATATTTTGAAAAAAGTTTTTTAAAAATTTATTTTCAAAAAATATTTTTTAAAACGTAAATTTATTTAAAATATATTTTTTGAAAAATATCTTCTTAAAAGTATTTATGAAAAGTATTTTCTTAAAAATATTTTTGAAATTTTTTAAAATTGATGAAATAAAGTTACAAATGATGGTGGAGGAAATTTTTTCCACAGGCTATTAAAGTGACAAATAGGGGACCAACATATAACTCCAAACAATCTACCAAACACTCACAGTCACATAAGAAATGTTTTTCTCATGGAAAATTTCTAAGTTTGGTGTACAAAGTTTCTTTGTTCATATAATCAATTCATTTGAAAATATTTTCTTTGCTGTAATGAGTCCGCTTATTTATGATTAAAAGTTATTAGGGAGGGTATTTTAAGAATTTCGCGATTTTAACGAGTGCACGTTAAAAACATGGATTGCAGGAAGTTTTTGCCTCTTTCTTATCCCTAATTAATCCAGTTTATAAAGTCACTCTTCTTAAAAACTACAACGAAACATAATTAATCAATATTATAAATATGGAACAATATAAATTATTAAAGATCATATTAACTTCATAAACTATTTTTTATTAACATTATGGTCCGTAAATAGCATATTATTATAATAAAAAGTATTTCGTTTATGATTTCAATATTTATTTAGTTGGATTGCTATTGTTGGGAGTTTTTTTTTTTTTGTTTCCTTAGTAGTCATTATTATTCTTGTTCGTCATTATTATTGAATTTAGTGGTGAATAAAAAAGGTGTAATCTACAAAAAGGATTGTCCGTTTTGGTAAACACATTTTTTTTATTATGAATCGAAGTGATAAAAGTTAAATATTTAGTATTTATTTGTTTTATGTTTTTCATTGTCTCGCATTAAAGCTTCTAAAGAAAAATCTAATCATTTGTTAATAATAATTGAATCAATTACTCAATTCATTACATTTACAAATAGTGGTAACACGTTTCTACTGAGAGGTAATCTATCCTTTCACAGTGGTCGTTGCTATCCTGCATCTTCTTCAGGACTGCTTCTTCCTGCACCTCCATATCATCTTCCTGCACCTCCATAATTTTCAAAATTCCAATAATAGACATGAGGAAATTACAAATTTAACCCTGTTGCTATAAAAGAAGGTTTTCCATGGAAGGGGTGCGGTGCATTTCTGAACATTGGTGGAAGGTATCGCAGTGGTGGTGGGAGGTTCCTACAGTGTTGGAGTGGAGGGTTGAAGGCACTTTGGGTGGCC
>Ga0209700_103422_pt1 | contig 30453 bp, 15 predicted proteins | sample SiratroredBW_FD_187528 | JGI IMG/M metagenome (GOLD analysis project Ga0209700, IMG submission 187528) | Root nodule microbial communities of legume samples collected from California, USA - Siratro red BW (SPAdes) (version 2) | ecosystem: Host-associated > Plants > Roots > Nodule | place: USA...
TATATATATATATATATATGTGTGTGTGAAAAATTATATTTTAAAATTACTGTCTATACATTATATCCATTTGATACTAATTTTATTTAATAATAATTTATTTCAATAAAATGATTATATCTTACTGTACATCTTATCAAAATATAGCACTCGTGTATATAGATATAAAATGACATGACTTTTCCTTTTACAGTTTCAATGCTATTTAATTTTTTACACCATTTAGTTACAAATTTATTCTTTATTATTTTAAGTTTTTATTAAAACAATCCCATCAAGGTTGTTTACGACTCACAAGTTGTGAATGGTTTTTCTGAAAGAACCTCATCAGAAGTGCCTTACATCTGCGGAGTTGTTGAAAATTATTAAAATAATAAGATTAGGGGTAGTTAAGGTATCAGGCCCCTGTTCATTGACTTTTGATAAATATCAAAAGATAGTTCCTCCAATCAAGATCTCCCTAATTTTTTTAGAAAATTACACACATCATCCTTAATATTAAAAGATAATAACAGGAGTTGAATAAAATTGTTCTAGCAACTTGCATAATCTGGACTCTCAATAATTGAAAATCCCTTGGTCAGAGTCTCCTTGGAAACCTTATTCTAATCGACGACTTCGAGGAACATATTTCCAGCGTTATTGAGAATAGAGCAGTGATACTTTTACAGTGAAAACGTAATTTACCTTCGTTTGACACTAAAAAATAATATTATTTTATTAAAATATTATATTTTAGTGTAAGTCTTGTACAGTAATATCAAAATATATTTTATTATTTAGAGAAAATGATTTGCCTTGTCCAGTGTGAGCAGAAGACAAGTTCTTCACATATTTATCTTGACTTCACTCCTAAATTATATTTATCTTGACTTCACTCCTAAATTAGGATCGCTATTGTATTTTTAGTAGATCACTCTTGAAGTCGTTTACCAAGGACAAGAAAAGAAATGAAATGAAATAAATAAATAAAAAGAAGAGAGAAAGAAAAGTAAGAAACATAAAGGTGAAAGAAAAAACCACGTTTAAATATTGAATGAAAGAATGACTGAAAATAAGAAAAAATTATATTAAAGAATAATTTTAACTAAAAGGTTTTAAAATTTTATTTTCTCGTTTTCTTCTTAAAAAGAAAGTACTAATTTATTAGGTTTTGAAGAAAACTTGTTTAATTTTTAAAATTAATTGAAAGTAGTTGAAAATGAATATAAAAAGTTATTTTTTTCTGACAATATATATATTTATTTATTTATTGTAGGATAGTGTTGGGACTTTATTCTTTGTTGCTAGATTTTGACAAAAAGGTTGTTGTCCTGTTTTGTTTTATAATAAGGTTTAAACATTTTTTAAATATTTTTATTAATTTCATTCTTCGTTATTAAAAAAATTCATTTGTAATTTTATTCATATGTTACGTACATAATATAAATTTATATAGATCATGGATAAGCAAATTCAATCGGCAAATAACGTATGAAAATTTAATATTATATATGGATAACACTTGTAGGCATCGATCACAGAATCATCTATATGTAAATTTGATGGATGAAATCCAAAAGTAATCTATACAAATATTAAAAGAATAATAATCTAAAATAAGATTAAAAAAAAAGAATATTTTTAAGTATTTCAAATATTAGTTCATGTATACCTATTTCTGAAAGAACTAAAACTACAACAAACCAAAATAAGTTATATTTTGTCAACGTTCGTGTACTTGACTTTCAACATTGATTTTACACAACAACTAACATAAAAAGTATGTTTTTTTTTTTTTTAGTATTCAATGTAACTTAAGTTTGATTTTTAGTGGAGACAGATACATATTTTTTTTTTATGGAGGTTTTATTGGACATTAGTTTTTATTCGATAATATGGTCTAAAATATGATGATTGTTATTTTATTTATTTTTATATAAAGGTAAGAGTACTCATGAAATGTTCTCATTTATTTAATTTTTTTCTTTCTGATAAAAAACTAATATAAAAAGTAATTTTAATATAAAAACAATATAATTATATTTTAATCTAATGAAATTTATTTCAATTTAAAAATTACAAATACAAAAGGTAAAAAAAAAAAGTATAGAAAAACAAATTTATTTCATTTCAGCATTTTGTAATGCGATCTAAAAAGAATATTATAAAAAAATTAAAATTTCCATAATCCTTTACATGATTTATTCTAGAATCAATCTAAATATTTCTGCAATGGTTGAATACAACCTCATGTATAAAGTATTCAAAATCAATTTTATTGTTATTAACGTAGAATATTGATTTTTTTTAATTTGTGATGTACAATCAATCAGTGAATAATAGTCACGTTACCAGAGCACAATCAAGACTTATCATTAATGAATTGTAAAAAGATGATGAGAAGGAAAATTTGTAAAACTATTTTTATAATCTTTTATATTTTCAACGTATTTCGTACCCTTATTTTTTGAAATTATTTCATCTTTTATAATTTATTCATTTAAGTATTTTTTTCACCTTTTTTATATGGGTTTTCTTCTTCTTCATAAAGAATTTTAACACTTTTTCATACTTTCTAGATAATATTTCTACATTTTCATCGTACTTATATTATGTTTCATTTAACTTCGTGAAGTTTTATATCGCTAGAAGTTACAAAACTTTGTAGAGACTTTTTAAACATTATGGTTGCATAATTTTTACTTATGATGTATTATTAAATGATGTTTTAAGTAATAATGTGTGAATCTAATTATCAGTTCGGTTTCTTACAGTAAGGTAGATTTGAATTAACCTTAAAAAATTGAAAATAAAAATATTAAACATATTTATACACAATTTAATTAGGGAAAGATAATTTAAGTATATTTAATAAAATTCAAACAAATTCAAAATTATCTTAATAAGAAAAAATTTAACTCACTTATATTTTATAAACTAACTTTATTTTTAGATGAGATTTATATCTCCTTTATACCGAGACATGTTAATGTTAAGTGTGAAATTAAATATTTGTAAGATTTATATACTGCAAATAATTATCTTTATTTTTAATAGATATAGGATTTTCAACATATATATTACATCATTATTTGTTTTTAAGTATTACATAAAAAAAACTAATTAAGTATTTATTAGAAATTGATTTGGATTAAATATTATTAAAATTTAGTATAAATTATACTTAATTAAACTTAATTTTGGTAAAGTATTATTAAAAATTGTTAGGTTTTTAGTATTTGATTTAGAATATGGGGTAAAACTTGATGTAGTTGTATTTGTACAAATCTAACATAAATATATTTAAATGTTGGATTATATTCATTATCTATAAGAATAAAATATTTTGGTTGTTAAACAAACATTATTATTCTTTTAATATTTGTATAGATTACTTTTGGATTTCAAATTTGAAATACTTAAAAATATTATTTTTTACTTATTTTGGAAATGTTACCCCAAAGTTATATTTTTTTTTTTCACAATACAATATTCTAAGAAGGCAAGTTAGGAGAAATCTTAAACAAATAATTTTTATAATAATAATTACGAATTTTGATTTTCGTTGAAAGATAAATTTTTTAGTAACTTAAAATAAAGAATTATTAATTTGTCTGATCTTTTAGGAAGGGTTATGACTAAAATAATATTTCTCTATTAAAATATACTTTTGTAAATTAAAACAAAATTACATTCATGGGTGGGAAATTGGTTTTCATATATTAAATATGAATTTTATGCTTTGGGAGGTTTACTCTATTGCGTAAACGGTAACTACGAAAATTAAATAAGTTTATTATCTTTTCATAAAATTTCAAGATTTTAGATAGAAAATAGAACGAGGAAGAACAAAAATACATTATTTCATAAAGAGTTAAAAGGAGTATGATAAAAGAAAATATTATTGATCATAACAATGATATTTATCTTTTATTATTTTGACTTGTATTTTGTAGGATTTATTTATTTTATTTTATTGTAAAATTATTTTCAACCAAAGAATGTAAGAAAGTAAGAACCGTGTTTGTAACAATTCGAGCCTAATTCAAGTCTCATTACAACTTGCAATTTTTAGTTAAGAAAACCAATGCAAATAATATGTGACTAAATATGGAAAATGTGATACAATAATGAAAGCATAGTTTTAATTCTATTAGGACACTTATTGATGAAACTTCAAGAAACATTTTCCCTTCTTCCGTTTCTCTTAGATTCTCCAAGGTTTTTTTTTTTTTAATTCATCTTCTTATTTTGTTCTCCTTATTAGTTGTTCATGTCAATTCTTTTCCCGTGTTAATTCTTATGTTTTTATCTTCCTTTTTTAATTGAACTCAATTTGTTTTTGTGTTCTTATTTCTTATTATTTCAAATTCAAAATGAAATGTAAATATTAGCTTCAACTCTATATTTAAAATTATGGTCTCATATACTTACAAATGTTATTTGTATATTTGAACTCTGAGATAATTGGTCTACGCAATGAGAAAAATGTTAGAATATTATTATCAGAGAATACTAGTAAGAATATTAGAGATAATCAAGGGAGTATCAGAGAATATCAGTAGAATATCAAAGAATATCAAATATATTTATTTAGAATAATTTCTATATTTAGTTTCTTAGAATTTTATATTAAATGAGTTATTGTAAACAAAAAGAGTACATTCAAAAATAACCTTATTTCATGTTATCATATTCTTTGTTCATAATTATCATATCCTTGTTTAACCTTTCATAATCCTCAATGTCATCACAAGATGGTATTAGAGCAGTGTTAGATCTTGGAAACTCATAAACCAACATCATTATACCATTATCCCTCACAATCGGAAAAAAAATCAAAAATGTCATTTTCAAATGATGAAATTGGCAACAACATGAATCAAAACCAGAATAACTCTTCAACCATTATTGATGAGCAAATTTTGCAAAATGCAAATATGCTTCGTAATGGCCTAGGGATTCAGCAAACACTAGTCAATCTTGACAAGGGACAAGGATGGAGTCGCTCAGAAATTATCAGACGACATCCATCACAACGACACAAGGAAGACAAAAGTCACCTCCACTGTACTCATTGCGGAATGAAGAAACACACCTAGAAGACTTGCTTCAAAATCGTGGGTTATCCCAAATGGTGGGAAGATTCCAAACCAAAAATCGCAAGGCTACTACCGCCGTAGTCACTCATGGAGGGGGAAAAAAAGAAAAGGATACCAGGTCAAGAAAATCTTATCAGTGGATTTTTGATTGTGGAACAACTAACACCATGACCCATGACCCTCACGATTTTGATAGTCTCTCTACACCTGTTAAAACCCATATTGAAACAGCCAATGGAAAATTAGTTACGGTCCAAGGAGATGGCTCAATTGTTTTTTTAGAAAAATTAAAATTAAAAAATTGTCTCTATGTTCCTGCACTATCATCAAAATTACTTTCTGTAAGCCAAGTTACAAAGGAGCTGAATTGTGTGGTTCTCATGTTTTCTAATTTTTACATTTTACAGGACATTCTTACGAAGGAGATCATTGGGCGTGGTACTGAACGTGAAGGTTTTTACTATGTTGATGAGATTGTTCAAAAGGGACATGTCATGCTTGCTCGTAGAACAGTTACTAGGCAACTCTGGTTATGGCATAAACGTTTGGGACATCCTTCATTTGGGTACCTTAAGATTTTATTTCCTAGTTTATTTACTAGTAAAACTGAGCCCATCAAATGTGAAACTTGTGTACGGGCAAAGAATCATAGAGTTATTTTTCCTCTTAATAACAATAGAGTCAATCGTGCTTTTTCATTAGTACACTCTGATGTGTGGGGCCAGCTCCTAATTCCCACAATAATCAGTTTCAATATTTTGTATTATTTATGGACGATTTCTCTCGCATGACATGGGTATATTTTCTAAAATACAAATCTGATCTGTTCTATGCATTCTCAAATGATTCACACTCAGTTTGACAAGAAAATCCAAGTACTTAGATCAGATAATGATGGAGAATTTGTTAACAAATCAATACAGGAATTTTTCAGAGAAAATGGCTTAATCCATCAAACTTCCTGTCCAAACACACCCCAATAGAATGGTGTAGCATAACGAAAAAATCGTAAGTTACTAGAGATGACTCGAGCCATAATTTTTTATGCACAGGTTCCGACACGTTTTTGGCCCGAAGTTGTCACTACCTCGGGCTATCTTTTGAACAGGCTACCCTCCAAGATCCTTAACCACAAAACACCCCTACAGATCCTAGCTACTCAGACTGATCTCCCTCCTGTCCAAATGTTACCACCACGAGTTTTTGGGTGCTCTATGTTCGTTCATATTCCCAAAGCAAACAAAACTAAATTTGATCCATGTGTTAAGAAGTGTGTCTTTGTTGGATATGCTACACATCAAAAGGGGTATCGATGTTACAACCCAATCACTCACCGTGTACATGTGACTATGGATTGTGATTTTTTAGAATCAGAATATTTCTTCAGTAGCCAACTTGATGTTCAGGAGGAGAAAAGTATTGAACCACCAAGTTGGTTAAGTAGCCTTAGTTGCCAAGAAACTGTTCCAAAAGAGCAAGTAAATGGAGCCAACGAGCATGTCTCTGTCAACGTAGAAGGGACCAACACAACTAATGAGGATCCTTCTGAGAATGTCCTACAAGAGGTAAGTGATCTTCACTCTACTGAGTTGTCACCTGTTATGAATGAAGTCACTAACAATGACAGGTTAGCACCAGAAATAGAGCCAGAGCCTTTCACACTTCCGCCAAGAAGAAACAGAGGGGTACCACCTGACCGATATTCTCCAGAACATGTTCTTCGGAATTTCAGGTATCCTATGAAGATAACTAGAGAATGAGTGACAGACATTGCAAGAGCCTTTCTTACCTCTCTTCTAGCTGAAGATATTCTTACATTTCACGAAGCCAGTAAGAAGGGCGAATGGAGAGAAGCTATGAAAACAGAGATGGAAGCTCTAGAAAAAAAATGAAACTTGGGAGAAGTGCATCTTACCAACAGGGAAGAAACAAGTAGGGTGTCGATGGGTTTTCACCATTAAACATAAAGAAGATGACACCATTGAGTTATATAAGGCAAGATTGGTGGCAAAAGACTATACACAGACTTATGGCATTGACTACTCAGAGACTTTATCACTAGTTGCAAAAATTGACACCACCAGAGTACTATTTTCAATAGCAGCAAACAAAAATTGGTCACTCCATCAGTTTGATGTCAAGAATGCTTTTCTACATGGGGATTTGAAAGAAGAGGTGTACATAGAAGCTCCTCTAGGATTCTCTAAAGACTTCCAAAGAAATGAAGTCTGCAAATTAGAAAAGGAACTTTATGAGATTAAGCAGTCTCCACGTGCCTGGTTCGGAAGGTTTACAATGGCCATGAAAAGGTACGGGTACAAACAAAGCAACTCTGACCATACTTTATTCTTGAAAAGAAAAGGAGATTTGATCACATGCCTAATAATATATGTGGATGACATGATCATAACCGGAAGTGATATAGAAGAAATATCACAACTGAAGAATAACTTATTCAGAGAATTTGAAATGAAGGACTTAGGTGGACTAAAGTACTTCTTGGGAATAGAGGCTCTTCGCTTTAACAAAGGAATCTTTATTTCTCAAAGAAAGTACATCATGAATTTGCTTGCAGAAACAGGAATGATTGATTGTAAACCAACAGATACTCCTATACAAGTTAACCATGGTTTAAAGTTTGAGGAAGGAGCTAATCTGGCAGATAAAGAGAGGTACCAACGGTTAGTAGAGAAATTGATTTATCTGTCACACACTCTACCAGATATAGCATATGTAGTAGGGGTAATAAGCCAGTTTATGCATCAACCTCAAGAGGATCATATGGAAGCTTCCATGAAGATTGTCCGATACTTGAAGGGGACACCAGGAAGTGGGTTTGTGTTCCAAAAGCATGGAAACTTAAACATTGAAGCTTATACTGATGCTGATTGGGCTGGTAATCCAAATGATAGAAGATCTACATCAGGCTATTTTACTCTTGTGGGAGGTAACTTGGTGACATGGAGGAGTAAGAAGCAGAAAGTGGTTGCTCTTTCAAGTGCCGAGGCTGAATTCCGGGAAATTGCATAAGGTATAACTGAAGTCTTATGAATCAAAAAGTTGATAACCGAGATTGGTTTTCCACCACAACTACCAAGTCAGTTAAACTGTGATAACAAGGCATCAATCAGTATCTCAGAGAATTCTGTACAACATGACAAAACCAAGCACGTTGAAGTGGACAAACACTTCATGAAGGAGAAGATTGAGGATAGCAGTATTGAGCTTCCATTTGTAAGGTCAGAAGACCAGTTAGCAGACATTCTCACCAAAGCTGTTACAGGCAAAGCATTCACCCGTGTCCTCAGCAAACTAAGCATTGGTGATCCCACTACTCACCTTGAGGGAGAGTGTTAGAATATTATTATCAGAGAATATCAGGAAGAATATCAGAGATAATCAAGGGAGTATTAGAGAATATCAGTATAATATCAAATGTATTTATTTAGAATAATTTTTATATTTAGTTTTCTAAAATTTTATATTAAGTGAGCTATTGTAAACAAAAAAAATACATTCAAGAATAATCTTATTTCATGTTATCATTTTTTTATTTATTTTTTTCATAGTTATTATATCATTGTTTAACCTTTCATAACCCGCGATGTCATCTCAATAAAAAAAAGTTCAATCATAGCTTAATTGCTAGCTCACATTAGAAGAAAAGAAAAATTTTAATCTCTAGAGTTGAAAACTTGAGTTGGAAGTTTGTTACTTTCGGTCATAAATTTATTCCATCTTTACAAATAACAGTTTTACCTTCTATAATATCACTTCAAATAATATATTATGTAAATTGTTTTTGGTACGGAGTTTTATCAAATTATAACCTTCTTCTATGCAACACAAATAGTAAGAGTACTAGAATTTAGTATTATCTATATGACGAATACAATTTTTTTCTCTGACCAAGTATTCTCATGGAAAAATAAAATTATATACACAAAGTTTAATGTTGATAAATCTACCCAGTAAAAGACAATTTTAAAATCTCAAACACAATTCTTAATTAACTTCTAAAAATACGAAAGATATTAATGAGAGGGAGGGAGAATTTTAGTGGAGGAATAAATACTAAATTTACTTAGAACAATCAAATAAAATAATAAAATTAAGAAGTTAAAAGATATATTTGTTATTTGTAAACATTTTATTTGAATTATTTAAAATAAAGTTGACTTTTAGTCTATAACTTAATGTTGTTTTAGAAATTCACAAGTTTCAATTGAAATTATATTTGAGGATTTTGTTTCGTATTTTTTTAAATTGTATTTTTTTTTTCTTTCAATAAATAATATTATATGCATGTGTTTTGTGAATTCTTCTTTTATCACTTTCCTTATCTCAAATTATTATTGAGATTAATTATACAATTTTTTCAAGAAGTTATAACAATAACTAGTTATATATAAAATCAAAAGAAATTTTCAATTTATTTACATATTATTACGTATATATTATTGGGTACAAATTTTTATGTTTAGGTAAATTTGGTATTATCTACATATTAATTATATGTGACTTTTATATATGGATTTTATCTATATAAAAATTCGTAAATAATTATATAAAAATCTTAATTCATAGATAAATTTGATATTACCTAATAATCTTACTTACGGATTTTTTACTTACGAAAAGAATCATAAGCAATTATTAACGGATTCAAATCCAAATCTAATTATGTATGAATCTAAATCTGTATATAATTATCTATAATTTTTTTAAAATAATATTAATAATTAATTTTATTAAAATTATTATTATTATTCATGTTATCTTTATTATTATTTTAGTATTATTATTATTATAATTAATATTAATATTATCATCAATATTATTAATATGATTAACATTATTATAATATTAATAATATTATTATTATTATTATTTATTATTATTATTATTATTATTATTATATTTATTATTATTAATAATAATAATTATTATTATTATTATAAATATATAATTGTAAAGTTAATATTGATACAGTGATTATCACCTGTGTAGAGAACTTATATTTGAATCCTTAATAATAATAAATAATAAATAGTAATAATAATAGAAGTAAATAAAAGTAGTGAAGGTATTGTGCAATTTTAATTTTTACAAATAAATAACAGGTAATAATAGATAACATCTTAATTATATTGATCTAAGAAGAAGTTTTTAAATCTTATCTTTATATGGTCAGTTTGACAAAAATCCTTAATGATCCTATTTAAGTTGACTTATTAATATTAAAAAAAAATCTCATGATTCTTAATCGTTACTCATAACTATTATTATATGCAAGTTTATTTTATAGTTTTTGTATATACTATTAATATATTTTCAATATTAATTTATCTTTTTGTTTTAAGATATAATATTTTTAAAATTATCTTATCTTTTTAAAAATAACACAAATATTTTAAAATATTGATAAATTTTTAATATCTTTTCAAAATTATCTTATCTAGTTAAATATGATACAAATATTTTGATATTGATAAATTTTTAATATTTCTTAAAATTATCTTATCATGTAAAATATTAACCACTCATAATATTTTTCTAAATATATATTTTACTTTATCTTCTGATATAATATTAATGATAATATCTTAAAGAATAAACTTTATAAAACCTATATAATAACATATTTGCATAGAAAAAAGTGTCACTTCAATCAAACTCACTTTTATATCTTTATGAAAAGCGTCAGAACTTTTACGATAATCAATCTCCATTCAATTTTTCTATTTTTTTTTAACAATTAAAAATAAATAAATAAAAAGAAGATATTTTAAGAATGTTTTAACTTATATACAACACACGACATATACTAATACAAGAATTCAGTTACACAAATCAAAAGGAATTTCAAATTAGTGCCACTAAGAACAACTAAACAATTTGCATATATTACAACTACTTCATTTGCATATAATGGAATTAATGAAGTAAGTGGCATGTTATTAAATATTTCTGATCAAAATCAAACGTTTAATAGTTATTAGGTATTAAACATGTTTATATCGTCATTAACATAAAAAGTTAAAATCTCATAATTAAATTCTTTTTTCACGAGGCATTTGTTTGTTTTTTCTATTTCCCTTTGATAAGGTTAGTATTATTTGCTTTCTTCTATTCACTCGTTTTCTTTTTCAATCCACGTACAGATATATGAAGATGGCCGCCATAAATGTTGAAAATGATTATGAGGTATATTTGTTACCATTAATTTGTTTTGAATGATGAAATTGACTTTGCAAGATTATTCTTATTATAATTGATTTTGAATTGAACCTATCACTTTTGTATTATTTATCTTGAAAGCAATTTATTAAAAAAAGTCACTATTGATTTTTTTTTTTCTCCAAGGCAAAAGTTATCTAAATTTTAAATTGTTTCAAACTCAAAATTATAAACAGCGTTTTATTTAAAAGATTGGAAATAATAATTATGATCCTTATATACAAATATATATATATATATATATATATATATATATATATAATTCAAAATAAAATAAATGTTATTGTCATTTTTTTTAAAAGCTATTTTGCAGGAAACAGCTTCAACTAGTTTTTTTAGATTATAGATGGCTGACTTTCTTGAAGAATTGGCTTGAGTACGCAAGGAAATTTTGAAGATTTCGAATGATGTAATTTGAGTTTACACGACTATGATATTTTAGGTGATTATTTTTATCAAGGTTATTCAAAATCTCATTTATTTGTCTCATTATGCAGTTTCCTATAGACCTAGAGCAGTATGATAGAAGAGTTACAACGGAAGGAGTGGCCTTGGAAAGGTAGGGTTTCCTTTAATCATGTGGCTAATTTGCTTTCTTGATAGGGCCTAAAATATTGGTAACCTATTGATAATGTGGATTTTTTTTTACTGTTGACAGGTAATTATGCTTTTATCAAAATCTGATGAAGAAATCAGTGTAATCAGGAAACTAGTAAAAGAACTGATTGACAATTGGGTAAGTAAAGCACTATTCAAATTTATTTTTGCTCAATTTATTTTTGTTTAAAGCTTTCTGATAAAAATCAAGTCATGTAGTGTTTTAAATGGTAAAAAGTAGGTAGTTCTCTAACTAAAAATACTAAATTATGGAAGGTGTGTTTTTTTAAGTCTTACATATATAATTCTCTTACAGTCTCCAAAGCCTTATATTGTATAACAATAACTTCTGAATTTTACCATTTTACATTGTATAACCCAAAAATCAAATAAAATCCTGAAATATTTAAAAAAAAAACTACTTTTAAATTTTACAATTTAAAAATCACAAGGACTTTTATATTATCCCATCTAAAAGCTTTTTTAAGAAAAAATATTATCTAATCCGAAATGTGTGTGAATTACACCTTCGAAAAGAAACAAAATGAAAATTTTATGTTTACAGAGGAAATTTTATCTTGCTCACCACCCTGTACTGTCTCTGGATTCTGTACAGCTTCTGTCTCTTTATTCTGTTCTACGTCATCACCCACATCCTGATCATTCCATGATCATTCCATATTTTGTTTTATCTAGATAGGTTGATGGTACTCACTCACTTAGAGATCAGGTTCTCCCAATGTAACGCTGATAATCACTTTTTATCCGAGTTACTTATGAGCGGAGGTAGACATTTTCCTTCTCCAACGCCTTTGCACGTTAAACTAATTCATAGCAGTAAAATTAACTTTAAATTATCTACTTACCAAAGTTTCAGAAGAAGCTTTTATGTTTACTAAATTCAATGTTTTGTAAAATTGTGAGAGCGACTCCCACCGGATAAAATCAAATATAAATCTATAATCTATATCCAATTTACATTAGTTTTAATTCATCAAGGCTTTAATTATAAATTTTATTAATTATAAAATCAAATATAAATCTATCACATTATAATTATAATTTTTTATAATTTTATTTTTCTCTTACTATCTTTCTTTTAATTTAAAAATCAAAATTTTCATAATTTTTATCTCAAATAACTTAAATTCATTCCTTCAAATTCACTTTTCAATCTAAACAAAACTTTACACAGATATATAATTTATGATCACCCTAAACTTTTTATTTAGTAGGTTAGGTAAGTTGGTGTCATAAAGAACATGTAAAATTAGATTCATACGAAATTTGTTTTAACAGAATTACATATAAATTTTTAATTTTAAAAAGTTTAAATTAAATAAGTTTATTATGTTTTCATAAAATTTCAAGATTTTAGGCAGAAAATAATATGATGAAGAATAAAAAAATAAAAGTACATTATTTCGGAATGAATTAAAAAGAGGATGATAAAAGAAAATGTTATTGTTCATAAAAAATTATATTTTTTATTATTTAGACTTGTATTTTGTAGAATTTATTTATTTTATTTTATTTGTAAAGTTTAAAAGGAAATTATCATTTTCAACAAAGGAAGCAAAAATCGTTTGTTTGTAACCATTCAAGTCTAATTCAATTCCAATTACAACTTTCAATTTTCAGTTAAGAAAACCAAAATATATTTGACAGTGATAGAAATTGTGATACAACAATGAAAAACATAGGTTTAATCATATAGGTATATATTTTCTATTACTTAAGTGATGATAGTTCATTTCACACTTATTTTGAAAAAGATAAACTTCAAAGTGACAATCTCCCTTCTTACATCCATCTTAGATTTCTCCAAGATTTGTTTTTTTCTGTACATTCTTTAATTAATTTTCTTATCTTATTCTGCTTATTATAGTTGCTTATGTAAGTTCCGTTCTTATGTTAAGTCTTGTGTTCTTATTTTCTTTCTTTATTTGATCTCAATTTTTTTTTTCAAATTTAAAATAAAAATTAAATATGAGATTCAATTCTATATTTGAAATTGTATTCTTCTATAGGCATACTTGAACTCTCATAGAAATATTCTACGCAATGAGAAAAAAACTCATCATATCTTAATTTCTAATTCACAATACAAGAAAAAAAAATGATGTCTAAAGTTGAAAACTTAAAAGCTGAAAATTTATAACTTTAACAACCTTACTCCATTTTGACAAATAACAACTTTCAACCTCTTCTAATATCAATATATTAGCAAATTGCTTTTAATTAAATTTATACCGGGTTTTATCGAATTACAATCTTCTCCTATGCAACACAAATAAATAAGAGGAATTACAATCTTATTCTATGCAACACTAATAAATAAGAGTACGAGAATTAAGTATATTTGTCTGACTAATATATTTTTTTTCTCTAACTAAATATTCTCACGGACAAATAAAAATTATATACCCATTAAAAAATAATTTTAAAATGTTAAATACAACTCTTAATAAACTGTTAAAAACGTGAAATATATTAACGAGGGAGAATTTTAGTGGAAAAATAACTCGTTTAATTCATAAAGAAACAAAAAAGAAATATTTAATATATTTAGAACAATCAAATATAAAGTTAAAGAATACATTTGTTATTTGCATAAACAGTTTATTTGAATCATATAAAACAAAGTTGATCTTATTCAATAAATATAACTTACTATCGTTTTAGAACTTCAAAAGTTTCAATTAAAATTAGTTGGAGGGTTTTATTTCTGTGATTTTTCTTTCAATGAATAATATTATATACATCTGTGTTCATTAATTCTTCTTTTATCACTTTCCCTATCTCAACTTATTGAGATTAATTTGTTTGTTTTTTCTATTTGCCTTTTGATAAGGTTAGTATTAGGTTTTGCTTTCTTCTTTTCACTCGTTTTCTTTTTTAATCTACGTACATGTTGGAATTGACTACGAGGTATATTTGTTACCAATAATTTGTTTTGAATGATGAAATTACTTTGCAAGATTATTTTTATTAGAATTGATTTTGAATTGAACCTATCATTTTGCTATTTTTTACGAAATATATATATATATATATATATATATATATATATATATATATTTAAAAATAAAAAAAATATTTTTGTCCTTTTATTAAAAGTTATATTGGAATAAAAACTCATTGTTAAATATTAAAATTAAAATCCTTATAGATAATTAATACGTTCAACATAATACAAAATTATTAATTTTGAATAGAGGGTTTGTTTCTGTCATATTTTTTAAAGTTATACTTAAAAAAAAAAATCATTGTTAAATATTAAAATTAAAATCCTCATAAATAATAAATATGTTAAACTTAATACAAGATTATTAATTGTAAATATGGGTTTTATTTCTCCATATTATTAAAGTTTTGTGTTTTGATTACATTAATAGCATGGTGAAGGAGATGTGAAGAGTGTTCATGATATCAATTTTATCGATGATGACAAACCTGCTTACAATGGCAGTGAGGAATGATCCCCAATTGAAGCTCCTCAGGTTAATGATTTATTCTTTTTTAATATTTTTATTAAGTTATTCTGCCATCAGATTTATAGTGTTGGATAACTATTTTATTCATGAGAAGTTAGGCAGTAGAATGTAGTGCTGTTTTTTCAGACGAACTTTCTGATGCATTTGTGTCTGTTAAATGGAATTCGTAGACGGAGGAAGGTGAAGAGGACGAAGAGATTAAAGATCTTTTTAACATAGGGAAGAAAAGAAAGAGGAAGGAGAAAAGTCCTGCTGAAATAGTTGTATTTGTTAAGAATGTCATGGCTGAGCTTGAGTTACATCTGAAGGGGATCTGAAGGGGATGCTGATCTTAATAGAGAGGGAAAACCTGCCACTAATAAACTCAAGAAGTTGCCTCTTCTTAATCACTAACTTAATCATTTATGATCACTTTTATCCCGGTCTAAATAATACTTTTTCATCAACTATTTTTTTCACCAGTTATTTTGAAGGAAAACATTTTTTTTTTAAGTTTTAAGTTGAGAGTTCCTTTTTCAATTTATAGATAAGACTATATATTTGAGGATAGTCTAAAAGCGACTTAATAATAAGTAATCTAATAAATTTAATAACATATATTTTTTTACTTTCATGAGTTTGTCTAGTATCTAAATATTTTATTAAAATGTCAAAAATATCTTCTTTGGATTGTATAATTTTTTTTTTAAATTTTGAATTGTATAATTTGAAATATAATTTTTATATTTCAAATTATACAATCTGAAATATATTTTTTTTATATTTTGGATTATACAATTTGAAATATATTTTTTTATTCTGAATTGTATAGTCTGAAATATAAATTTTTTATTTCAGATTTTACAATCTAGAATATAGTCTTTTTTATATTTCTGATGGTACAATTTGAAATATAATTTTTTTTTTAATTTCAGATTGTACAATCTTAAATACAAAAAGGTTAGGGATGTGAGATTTATTTAATTTTTTATTAAGAGTATAATGGTCATTTTACAGAGTATATGAAAGAAGAACGTGTCTAATATCATCTTAAAAAATAAAATTGAAGTTTAACTCAACCTTACAAAATTAGTCAACCTTACAAAATTAGATTTATACCTATGAATTATTAAAAGACTTTATCTTTAATCTAATAATTCCTTTATACACATCAAAATCGCCTTCACATTACAATCAAAACAATTTAACTCAATAATTTCTTTACACACATCAAAATTATCAACAATGAACATCACAACTTACCTCGATCACCCAAACGCAAAGTGATTCATGAATATTCCAATCACACTCCTCCGCCTACTGCCACAGCACCTCCCACAACTCAAAACCAGTGTCCACCAAAAAGATCCTAAGCCCTTTTTGTCTTCATTAAGAGGGGCACACCAGTCCTTTCAAACTTTTTATGAGGTGCAGGAGGAAGTACAGGAAGCAATTGCCTATAATTTTTTATTGATATATGGGTGCAAAAGAAATTATCGGAGATCCAAAAAAATAGATATAGTTCAATGTTTTGTAAACTTAAGATAAAATCAAACATAAATCTATAATATGTCCAAACTAAATTACTTTTAAATAGTTCTTTTCTAAATAGTTTCTTTAATAAGATTGAGAAAAGATTTCAAATGTCAAACCAAACAAACATTTTCGTAGGACCAACACGAATATTTATATAACTTACAACATAGACCTTACATTTTAAAAAACGCTTTCCACGACATCTGTTTGTTTGAAGATTCGCGCGTAAGTAAATTCAGTTCGAAGTTTCTTAATTTGTCCAATCAAAAGCAGTTTCACTAAGCATGTCCTGCAAAACAATCTAAAAGGCTACTTTTCAACTAGATAGCAAGCTTGTCATGAAACAGAATTAAGAGATTTTGTCTTTTTTTTTTATTTTCTCCATAAATTATTTGTACAGAAAAACATAATGGGCAAACTCACGTCCATTAACTATATTGCTTAATGCGAACACTAACTTTTAAGCTAAAGATAAGGTATGCCACAGAATTCACATACTACATACAATCCAGGTTTTTGAATGAGTAAAAATGAAGACAGATTATAAATAAAGGATCATATAACATTAAACATATCTTAAGACTATAAATGGTCAGCTTTAATACAATTTGAACTACAAACTATCAGAAACAAGATCTTGCTCTTGCTATTAAGTTAGATTATCTCCGTGAAAGATGGTGAAAGATGGCATGCAGTGGTTGGTAGGGGCTAATGACCACCCTGCACAGCTTCTGTCTCTCCATTCTGTTGTGCGTCATTACCCACATGCTGATCATTCCTGCCAGACCTATGATCATCATTAGCAGGTAGTTCCCCAAGTCTTTCCTGTAAATAAAAAATATGGTCAGTCTTCCCACAAATCTTCAAACGTCAAAGGATGATAGGAGAGTGATGCAGGTTTAGTTATAACACTCATTAGGCCTATCTATATTTTTCACTAAATAATTTTCAAATATGTAATTTATCACTCTGCATCTATCATTTGCTAAGTTAGGTAAATTGGTGTCATGGTACTGCCATTACCTTGAGAGCAGCGTTTTCGGAGAGTAGCTGCTCATAATCACTCCTGATTCGACTTACTTCGGACCGAAGAGAGGCATTTTCTTCCTTCAAAGCCTCAGCACGCTGAGCTAACTCATCACACTCAGCCTTTAGAAAAAGCTCACGCAGGTGTTAGGATATGTAATTTATGATCAATCAACCAAAGAAGAAATGTACTCTCCATTACCTGCTTACGCAACCTGGATCTGCGAGCAGACTCCCTGTTAGACTGCTTTCGCCTTTGCCTTTTAAGCTCTCTTTCATCCTGAAAGTTAAAAATAAAATAATTGAAGAAACTAATAAAGCAACAATAGAACTTCAAAATCAGGTCTCTCACCAAACATTAAAATCAGTATTGTTGCAAGCTTTTACAAAGACAACCCAAAATATGTGTGTATTCCTCCAGGAGAAAGTCTCAAAAGGCAATGACAGTTCAGCCATTAAACTATATTTACATGTTTATTCTCTATATGAAAAAAAAGATTACAGAGGAAGAACAAAAAATAACAAAGTTTGAGAAGAAGATACAACAATTATACATGCCTGAAAACTCAAGTGAAGATAGGAAGAGGTGCAACAACACTTATGTTGCAGGGGAAAAAACAATGTAGTCAAACTCGAGATAAATTGTAACTCAAGGACCATAACTCAGACTCGTAAGAGATACAAATATAAGAAAATTTTGTTCATGCATTAAAAATAATATAGACAATAAAAATAACTAATAAGTCTTGAGTAGTAAGATCCAATACACAGCTAAGAATAGTTTCACAATTCAAAAAATAACTAATAAATTCATAGATGCTTAATACATGCACCAACAACTATGGTCGTGTCTGCTGCAATGCTGACAACAGTGAAGCTAGTGTCGGTGGGCTGCATTAGTACTTCTCTGGTCGTCAATGACGACAGCGATAGTTGTTTGACAGCAACAGTAGCGTCAGTATCAGGGGTGTGCACTCACCGTCATCAGTAGTAGTCTCCTTTGTTTCGTTTCTGATTTGCGAAAGGTGGAAACCGTAGTAGAAGAAAAGGGAAGTTGGGCTTTGTTTTGGGGCTGGGTCATTGAGCCAACAAATGGTCAAACCCAGTTACAAAAAACAGAAAGGATCAACACAGCACATGATCCTGCGATTTGACTAGAAACCTTGCAATCTGCAGCGATCCAGACCTCACCTGATCATTGTCAGCTTGTAACGTCCCTATACTCGCAGTATCATGAGTATGCGAGTTTACTTGCATCACGAAAAATCAATTTAGCTATGTTCATCATTACTTAAAAATGCAGTGGCTCTATGCCCCCTTATGGGACTGCTGCCAACACTAAATATCAAACAAAACTTCACAGTTGGAGAAAAATTCACATCTTTCCGAGCCCCAAGAAAACACACCAACGGACAGCCTTCTACCTGATTCTTCAGTACCCGTTTTGACAAGTTAAGAAGGTGCAACCTAACCATGTCAAACTATTAAGTAAGGAAATGGGCTGCTTTTTTTATATTGAGGGCGTTAACATTAGTGGTGATTACTTGGAATTCTAGCAGATTGCCAGAGGTTGGACCATAAAGCGATAGCAAGACAACACTATCGGCTTTCTGCTGATTGGAAGATTGGTTTTGAGAAGAGATCTCAGACTCTCGAAAACCCAAGGGGAACGTTTTTAATCATTCTATAATTTTGAACCAGTACCAGTCAAAACAGATAACAACACCATAGGAGCCTAAGGTAAAACCAAAGTAAAAATCTTAGTGAAAAGGTCTATATCTTCTCTAAATGATCAAATGAACCTCATAGCCTGTAAAGAGACAATAGTGCATCTCCTTGCTACCAGACTTCTTGAGACAAAAGGATTTAGCAAAGGGTTTAAAAAATAAGCTTTAATAATGCCCCCTACATGTTGATAAATTGCCTTAATGAAGTATTCAGGTAAGCAGACAAGTGTTAATGATGCCAAATTTGCATCTACTGAGTGAAGAATCGGTCGTCTGTAGCAGCAGATTAAGTAATCCAAAACAAGCTAATGAGTAATCTGGTTTTGCTAGGAATTAACAACTACCTACTACAATACAAAAGAAACATGATTTTAGTAAATGCTTCATTGACAAAAACATAATCACTAAAAGAAAGAACCTTTGGTCTTTGACTAGGTATCCCCACAGACATAACTAAAAGACTAACCCTCTCAACTCAACCTATGTGGTGGTTGGAACAAAACAATCTTTAGGAGCCAAAACATGTACATACCAAAGTGTTTGTAGCAGATTAAAACCCAAGTACCAACGTGTATAATCAAATGAATAAATTTACTTATTAATGAGGAAATAATAAGCATATGGCCTTCACTTCATCCACTAACAGATTCTCAGCTTCAAAGGTGATAAAAAGAACGTTAAAAATAGAGCACAATGTGTTGGATTGGATATTCTGAAAATGCAAGTTTAGATTTAACTCAAATCTAACCAGTTTCCACCCACTTATAAACTTCATTTTAGTCATATGTCTAAACAATGTGAATTCCAATACACCCCTCACATACTAAGGATTAGACATCTCAAGCATGAAACTAAATAGTTGCAATTGGTTTAACAGTTGATTGATAGTGGTCCAGTACTAACTTTGAATGACTATTATATATCATGTTACTTTAACAGCACATGCCCTTATCAAGCTTAATACTAATTAGCACATAGCTAGATAGCTACAAATACCAAATTCTTACCAATTTTTCACCTTATAACTCAAGATCATATTCTATTTCACAACATCTCCTTTTCGTTCTGCAAATTATAGCAGTTGATGACAGATAGTAATGTGGGGCGGCCACTTCCAGAAAACACGATAGTGGGATGGTAGAGTGACAACTATTATACTTACTTATTCTTTATTCCTATTTTGAAATTTTTTAACATATACACATAATATACATGCATATATATACACACACACATATGTGTGTGTACATACAGAATTTTTTAGACTTTCGCATCTGTATAATACAAATTTATATCACTTTAGAATTTTTTTTGCTATTATTATCTAATTTATCATATTGTATATTATGTTTACCACTACTGGTATTTAACTTGCTATATTATATCACACATAAATTTTTATTAGGTTTATTGTTATAATTTAGTTTATTACATTATAGAGTATGCTTTAAACAGTTTTTCATGTTTTATAATACTATTATATTTTTTATTATTATTGTTATTATTTAGTTTTGTTATATTATATATTATACTTTATTTTGAATAATATTACACTTATTATTCAGTTTATTATAGTTATGTCACGTTTTACATACAAAAACAAAAAAAGTTGTTGGACACAGGCCGCCAATTCAAAACAGACAAGAGATAGAAAGAACACCGAAAGCCTAATTCTGACCCAACCCATCAGCTGCTATTAGCTAGAGCAGCCTCAAACAAGCAAGAGAATGCAACAGCAAAGTTTGCAGTGCCCAACAACAGCAAAGGTTGCAAACCCATGTCCAACAACGGCATTGAGAGTGCAAACAGAGGAACAGTGGTGAGGCCTGAAATTTTGTATGAATTACCCTGTGAATGGCACAGCAACAGCCATGACATCCATGTGCTTTATGACGAGTGCCTTGGGAGCAGCAAGGGGCTGCTCCACTCCACCACCCTGTAATTGCAATGCAATTGCTCACAATGACTACTATGCTGCAAATAGTGACCATTTTCATTATGTAGTTTAAGCCTACAAACCCCCAGAATACGCTAAAAGCTATAAGATTCTCAGCATATCTCACAGCCTGAGAATAAGTGTCATGAACTTCCCAAGTAGGACATTAAAATATGTTATCAAGGTAACAAACATCATATCATCAGTCTTTAGTCAAAAGTAACCTGAAGCCAGAGTTGTGATTGAACACTATCCCGTGATCCAGCAACTGCAGTAGATGGAACCTTTCTGGCAAGAGCAGGAATGTTGGAAGGAGCCGGTGTACCCCAATAATCCATTCCTATATTTAAGTTTGTTGTGGGACCAGGAACAGCCCCAGGAGCACCACCTGCAGAGATAGGTATGATAGGCACTGTTTGATTAACCACAGTAGGAGGCGCACTTAAGCCCCCATTTTGAGGAGTATATGCCGAAGTGCCATTTTGAGATGGCTCATCTGTAATTCAATAGGAAAGGTACAATTCAGCTGACGCATGCAAATATTATAGGTCAACATATGGCAATACACCAGAAAGTCATAAACTATATTGAAACATAAGAAAGTAAGGATGCCAAACCTTCAAAGGAATCCTGTCTGCCCCCTGATTTCAATTGAGAGTCCTATGACAAAAAAAAGAATAAATACTAAAACACCAATCATAATAATAATTACCTAAAACAGAATTTATTTAGGTATCATTCAGAAAAATAGTCAATTGTGCCCCCACAAACAGGAGCAGCATGAGCTATGCGACCAACACCCAAGTCATACTCTTCACAGAATCTCTAATGTCTAAACATGGTTGACATTTATAAATTATGTATATAATGTATCTGACAGATAGACCTCAAGAAATAAAATTGAACATCCATTAATAGATCACGGCTTATGCATTTTCACAACAAAAGACTTGTAGAGAGCCTGGTAATAATTTGTTGTTTTAAAACAATAACCTTATCCCCTTTAATAATATCCTCCTATATCCTTGGTCTCCCAACTCCAACTCCACTTATGCATTTTCACAACAAAAGACTTGTAGAGAGCCTGGTAATAATTTGTTGTTTTAAAACAATAACCTTATCCCCTTTAATAATATCCTCCTATATCCTTGGTCTCCCAACTCCAACTCCACTTATAGTCATGGTCAACCTGAGCCTAAATCAAGAAGAGAATTGTCTTAAGCTATTATATTTTACTAAAATAACATCACCGAGAAGAAAAACACCAAACAGCCAGCAACACTAGAGACTGATGCATCCCCAGCAGTCACTATCAGCCCGCAAAGACTGCATAATGACAGCTGCAATGACAATGGTGATACAAGCCTATTTGATGGTGATGTGAGCATCAATAATAGTATTAAGAAGTAAGTACAAACCTAACTTATCCTCACAAAATCGGCTTGCAAGATGAGGATTACCTCTCGCTTATATAGTATAAAAAATTACCTCTAATCGATGTAGAAATCTCCAATACACTTCCTTCATGCCGAGACATGTACATCTCGTGTATGAGGCTAGATATTCATCAATGGATAGTAGGTGATTCGAAGGCCCATCAATCCTTACTATGGTAGGATCTAATACCATATTAAGAATTAAGTTTAAGCCTAACTCATTCTCACAGAACCGGTTTGTAAGGTGAGAATTGTCCTCACTTATATACTGTAAATTGACCTTATCTCTAGTCAAGGTGGGATCCCAACCAAGTAACAACTGGAGTGTTGAGATGGTTGGCTACTATGACGCAAGCATTGCAATGATGGCCAACGAAAATGATGGGAGCACTGTGATGGCAATGACAATGATGCAGTGTCAATGATGACCACAATTGAATATACCAATGTCACACAAAAAGTTTGGTTCTGATTTGCAATTGAGAACCATAGGCAAAAAGGGGCATCCTTTTAACTTTTTAAATTGGGTCTCTACAAACCTGACCCAAAGATCCCAACTACATGAGTTGGGTAACACAAACTGGGTAACAAATCCTGAGGCTGCACAAAAGCAGTCAGATGTGCAACTTCCCTATTCCACCTTGCGTGTTTGCTGGCTTGCTTAGGTCTCCCACACTCACAAGATCATGCAAACTTGTGAGTATACTCACAATTTTGACAACATTGCCAAAACACATGCATTTAAGGATAAGTCCTATGTAAGCACATATAAGGAAAATCCTTAATCTCACCTCCATGAGTTCCTTCTCATACTTATAGTTACCCTACAATACATGTCTTCATATAGCCCAAATATAAGTAAAGTGAATACCTTTCTTTTCCAAAGCCTTCCATAACACTTCTCAAGTCACTCGATCATATGCTTTTTCCAAGCTAATAAAAAGGCAGACATAAATCTCAATCTTCGCATTTATATCTTGCCAAGATCAACCCTTTGAAAATAAAAAGCTTTGAATGTTTGCACCTTTTCATGTAAAAATACAAATTGATTCCCTGCATCTAGCCACTCATAAGTTTTATCCCTTTGTATTTTAGACAAACTTTAGTATCAAACTTTTAATAAAATACATAACCTCTCTTCATCTTCTGAAAACTACAATTCACCATTTATATTCCATAATTTTGAAACAAATAAATTCAGAAGTTATTGACTATCTTTGGCCTCACAAGATCAACGATATTAGGAAAATTACAGTTCTTATTCAGAATAATAGAATAAAAGCTTGTCACGATAGCAATTGGGAATATATTAAGGCAGAATAGAAAGAGCTGTAGTATTCAGTAATATGTTCTTTTCACCATTTTACATTTATCCTCCTTACTTTAGGTTGATGTGTGATCATGCTAGAGAGAACAAGATACAGAATGAGACATATGAGAAAATATTGATGAGGTATCAATTGTGGAAGAGATGACAAAAAAACTATGTTAATGAAGTTTGTACACATGTAAAGATGATCACTGGAAGCATTGGTGAAAAGTGTAGATCATTGTTCTTAGTCCTATGAAAAGAGGCAAGGACCGAGGAGGAGATTAGAGGAAATTGTTAAGAGGAATCCTATAACAAATATCCCCGAGAATTTGGTCTTTAATCCAGCCGAATGACATGCAATCCATGTAACCAACCTAACCTAGTTAAGTAAATTTTTTCTTGTTATTGTATATTCCTTATACCGTACAATTACTGCAAACTAAATATTAATGGATGTATATTGACAACATAGAGCAAAACTGATGAGGACTGTCCCTAAACTTACATTTTGAGAATTTGCATCACTTCCTTCACTGGTACCTTCCCCTTCACTTGCACTATCACCACTACAAATCCAATATTTCTTATCAGCATAAGTCACCCATATGCAAATGCAAATGGCAAGGCAACATACTCAACAGGCTTAGAAAAATAAACCAATTCCAAACCTAATATTATATTTCGAATTATTTACAGGAAAATACAGCCATGGATAAAAAAATATCTAAGTCAAATAACAGTGTAGGGGTTCTCAGGCATTCTAAAATATTAAATGCAATTTCTGTAATTTAAAGTTAAAATACACAACAAAGCACATAATTGTAAAAATAAAGCGTACATGCTTCACTGCAATAAACCAACTAAAAAATCAAAAGAACACTAATAAAGGAAACATCAACTTCACGAAGTGAGTGACTACTGTTTCTATTCCCTATTTGACATTACATGATATTCGTAAAACCGAAGTCATTTATATTTTATCATTGTAGTTCAGATAATGCTAGGCTCTGCAAGGCTGCAACAAAATCATGTACCAAAGTGGCCTGTAAGGAGTTGCTTTATATGAATAAAGTCAAACAAGTTTCTAACTTTACTTCCATGATCGAGAATACAAGAAAAGTAAGACCAAAGATTTTATAAATTTAAATGATGTTCATTCCTTTAACACTGGAGAGATAATGAAGCAAACTTTACCAATAATAGATGGACATCATATCAAATTCATATTCATTCCTCCTGAATTTAAGAATTTGCTCTTGGATATGTCAACCTGAGTTCTATTTAGTACATAATAACATATTTATCCAAATATATATTAGTTATATGATTCCCCTAGCTACAGAAACAATGACTGATGATGGTGATCGGTATCATATCATAGCAAAATAATATGCCATGTAAAAAGAATGAATGCATTATTTCATTTAGCATAGAATCTTAAAATCAGCAATTTGGCAATAGGTAAGACATTTAGAAGTAAAAATTCTTTGACTGCTTTGATGGTACATAATTCAACAAGATTGATTAACACAACACATCTTACCTCTTTGAATGAATTCCATTAGCAGATGTCCCCGTTGTTTTACCATGTTCATTACTCTTCCCTGTGATCATATTCAAACTACCCAAACTTCCTTTTGATCTTTTGATTGGCAATTTTTCCTTCACCTCAGGAGGCTTGCCATCGGCTTCCATGCCGCCAGGAGTGTTTCCCTGCATGCAAACTAATAAATTACTTTTCCTTACTTGGATAAGGACACATTCTGCAAGGAAGAGGGAAAAGATATAGACAAAGAAAAGGTAAGAATGAGCATAAAAAACAGAAAGGTAAAACTCACTGAAGCCTCAGCAATTCCATTTGGAGAAGGCATAGCAAAGGGGCTAAAAGGATAAGATCCCTGCATAAATTTGAGGCAAAGTTAGTTGATCAGCTAATGATTCAATGTCATAACTTCAAGAAAGCATAGTTGTACAAAGAATACCGGAGGCATGGATGGATGAGCATAAATGCCACCAGGGGGATACATTGCAACATATGGATGTGGAGCAGTACCATAAGGAGGCATAAATTGCTGCAAATAAAAATTTCATTCATGAACCAAAGAAAGTTTAACTTAAGATCGAACTTAAATGAGATAATTCATATTATCAGAGAAGTGTAGACTAGATGTAGAGTACACAAGGTATTGAACAATAGGAAGAACAAAAAAATGATAAGCAAAGAAGACCATTCAACAATCAAGGTCCCAAAATCTACTGAGTTCATTTGCAGAGGCAATAATGGTTTGTGTCAACTCCTAATTAGGACATCCAAGCCACCCATTTTTTAAAACATACAGTGTCCTGATGCAACAAAACTTTAACAAAATAATTACACTTAAGTTAAACATGCAAGGAATTAAGAGCACCATTAATCACAATAAATGCATATTGGAGAAGCAAGTATTTCCCAAGAGATACTGTCCATAGCCATAAGCAAGTCTGGAGTTATTATAAATTTTACCAAATAGAATTTTACATGTGACCAACCACCACTATCATCGCTCTGTTCCATCTGAATAACTATAACAGTCAACAAAGATTACAAAAAATCCACCATTGTCTACCACACCACTAACCAGCCCATCATCATCAGTGCCATTACCAGAGTATAATTGATATGCCACAACACAAAAAATGGTAAACAGGGAATTCAGATTTACAGGCCAACAACTAAAAATGTATAAAACCCTTCTAATTGATGGATATGATCAGGATCAAACACGAATATACATTTGCTAGCTTCTAGCTGCAATTAAATCATGAGATATATTTAGTTTTATCAATGTTCATCCACATTCTGTTTACTGATTATTGTTGATTAGAATAACTAGAAAATATCTCATAATAACATTATTGCACCTTAAAGTATTTTAGAGTTACTTAGATCATCTTCTATATTTCATGATTTGCTTCCTTGTTCAGGAATCTAATATTAGTTTAAATTAATAGGGATTAGTGCTTTGTATTTTTGTATTACATCAAAACAATATGACTTCTAAATTATTCACTTCCAAAATCTCATACCTAGTACCCTACATAAAACCTTTATAATCTCAACATGGTCATCAAAACCATCTTCCATGATCTAGTTCATCAGTGTTATGCTGATTTTCAGTTGACTGTCATTTGTCATCTTCTGCCATGTGTTCTTGCAACAACCTTTCTCCCTCACAGTCACGTTTTGTCAATGGCAGCCAGCTTCCAATGTGCTGCAGATGAGCTGCTACTAATGCAGCCTTGCCATGATACCTGCTCAAGGCTCACATCCACTCACAACAAACATTTCACTGTTCCAAAATCTATAACCCTCCTTCCATCAGCCACCATCTTGCTTGACATGTGTTCTGTTCTTCTCTCTTCAGATCTGGTCTCACCTTGACCAACCAGATACCCTTTTTCTAAAGGCCTTTGTTTTGCAGTTACTGTCTCATATTTGACATCCTTTATTTTAGTGCATTGGAAAGTGTGAACCCATATTTACACCATTTTTCCATTGCATGCCTCACTGCGCCATCTGGTCTGGGCATTATCACATTTAATTTCCACCTCCATGAGTTTGTTTAGCTCCCTCGGGCTCCAATCAGCTGTGTTTGACACTCAAATCTGGTGTTTTTCCTGCATTCATCCAGAGTTAGCTGTTTTGAGCTGGCTTTGCTTGATTCTTGGCATTCTTTGAGCGGTTATCTCTGATTTTCGCTGTTAGGCTCTTTTTGGATGTTTGTTTTTGTTACACTGACTTTTCTACCAGTTATTGACTTCTTTTTCAGCTAATGATCAAGTCAGCAGTGACTTTGTACTTATTGGTGGTGACTTTCTTCTTGCCATTCTTCAGGTGATTGGATTTGGTCATGACTCACACCAGCCTCAAATATAATTTGTAGGTCATATTTCCAAGTTTTTAAGGTCTCCAAAGTTTTCATACTGTATGTTATAGAAGTTAAAGTTTTTTCCATGTATAACTACTAGCCAGAAAATTTCTGCTAATGATCATCCCAACAAAATCTCTTCTTTGGTCGTCTCACTCTCCAACCAGCTTTTCAACCTCAGGATTGATCCAGCCGCCTTGATAAGTTATATTACCAGATATACTGATCTCCAACATCTCCAGCATTACAAAGACCACTTTTTCCTTTTCACAGTTTCATTTGTAACAAGCTTAAGACATTAGCTAGAAGACAATGAGTGTTAGAATATCCAGAAATTATCTCATAACATTATTATTCTTACAAAGTGGACTTTAAGCCTAACTCAACCTCACAAAATTGGTTTCTATAGTGAGGTTTGCACCCACTTCTAAACTATAATTTAACCATATCTCTAGTTGATTAGGGATCTCCAATAATTAATACATGAACAATGGCATAATTTAAAATATCGTAGGATTCATTATTCATTTTCTTATTCAATTAGAATTATGATCGAGTATCAGCACTAATAAAAGTTATTGCTTTGTATTTTGTATATTAATTCATATTATTCACTAGCTTATCACCTCTCTTCTGCCTACCCTATCTAAAACCCTATAAACTTCATCATAGCAATAGCTCAAAGAGAAGGGGGAGTTAATATCCAAATTATTTTTAACATTTTCCATTTGGCCACATCTTAAGTATGGTCCAGTTAGGTTTTATTTGACTAAGCAATAGCACGAGGTAAGTTTAAACATTAACATTATCATGTAGACGATTTATAACATAAGTGACAATTACCTGGACACCCCACATATAAGGGTGAGCCTGTGGACTTGATGCCAAGAAACCATGTGGAGGTATAGGAGAATATGCCTAGAAAATAACGAAGCTGGGTCAACCAAAATTCAATATTGACAATAATAAAAATGATATGCCATTAATGCCAACAAAGACTGTTTCATTGGAAACCTGGAATCCAGGCCAATCAGGATTAATTGTTCCAGTAGCGGTGGTTGAAGACTGCTCCTGGAAGAACAACAATTCTTTTGTGTCACACCAAATGTACTAACCATTAAGCACCAATGGAGATAACATAAAGAAAGTTAGACCTGTGACGTAGGTGGTGGCGTCTTTGACTCCTTCTCTTTTGGAGCTTTATCCATCTCACTGCTGCCCATTCTCTAATATCAGTATCTTAAAAATATACACTAAACCATCCTGCACCAAACATAACTTTCATTACAAGACATCTTCAAAGACACCATTCTCCTTCAAAACTTACAACCAAATCACTGTAAAAGTTGAGCACGTCAGATAAAACAATTGAATCACAAGATTTTTATATTGAATTAGTCTAGAAGTAGTTTACAAAATCATTATATCGTCAATATCAATTGTAAGAATAGGAACTAACCAAGGCACCAATCCTGTTTTCCCTCCGAATCAATAGAAAGCTAGCTCAAAATCCAACTTCTAATGGTGTGCTGCTATCTTATCTCCAAACCAAAGATGGTGCAAGTTCTGCTCAACTCTTAAGATAACACTATAGCATTAATCTCCACCAAAATTGACAACGCAACAATAACCAGAGCCCAAAAAACCAAGATAAAATCAAGGATACAAAGTGAAATTTATGCATCTCAGAAAGCTAGCAATATGAACAATTCAATCTAATTCAAGCTGAGAATTTTCAAATTACCACTCAGAGAGAGACTGTGGATCCTCCAAAGCTGGAGCAGAAGCAGAAGCAAAAGCTGATCTGCCCGAGGTGACGAAAACAAGCGGCAAGTAGCGACAATCAAATACTCAGAATAAAAATTGTGAAGAAAAAATGGATTTAGTGGGTAGCAAGAAGGTTATTGGGGGAATTTTATTTGGGAAATACAGCAAAAAAATGATCTAGAATTAATTTAGAAACGGATGAGAAGGGAACAATGAATTAGGAGCAGATCAAAAATTAGGGTTTGTTTGGTTAAGGTTAATGTTTGTGTTGTTTGGTTCTGGGTGTTCACGGAGGGCAACCCATTGATGGTGTACGGTGTGTCGCTGTCCAGTGAGATTTTCGTTTCCATTTTGCACAGTTTATGAAATCCCTATTTACTCCCTATGCCCACAGTTTCTCTTTTTACT
>Ga0209700_103423_pt1 | contig 30441 bp, 13 predicted proteins | sample SiratroredBW_FD_187528 | JGI IMG/M metagenome (GOLD analysis project Ga0209700, IMG submission 187528) | Root nodule microbial communities of legume samples collected from California, USA - Siratro red BW (SPAdes) (version 2) | ecosystem: Host-associated > Plants > Roots > Nodule | place: USA...
CATGTGAATGTGACGGCTTCGTCTTCCACCTGCACAGTTTTTTTCTTGCACCTTCATAAAAAATTGTGAAAAGTCTGAAATATTTTTAAATGAATATAGTAAATAACTCAATTATCCTCACTTATATAATCTTTTATCTCTATATTTCTGTACTGTTGCTTTTTTGAATATTATTATCTTCGTTGAAGATGTGAGGTTTAACTTCATCAATTGTTTATGTGAGGTTTAACTTTTTCATGAATAGTTTAAGTATTTTTGAATTTAGTGATTTAAAAATTGGGTTTTTTCATGAATTTTGGTTAAATTTATTTATGTTTTTTTTGTATTTTTTTTTGTGAAGTTTTCATGTTTTTTTTGTCAGCGAAGTTTTCATGTGTTAATAGTGATGGATGGAATTTTAAAGTAATAACATATTTGAGATGTTAAATTTTTGTAACTAAGATGATTTTATTTTCTAACATTGGCTTCTGCTTTTGTAGGGTTTGCATTCTTGGGTGATTATAAGCCACTAGATAAGCCAGCAAAATGTAAAACGGCTTTTGACTGTCCATTTGTTTGTGCACCACCATGTGATAAACAATATTGTGATCCAGTCACTGGTATATGCCATTGCCTGTGTCACAAACAGTGACAAATCTATCAATGAAAATTCATTTGGAGGTGATGACTTTGAATAAACAATACAAATTCTGTATTTTTATCCTATTTAAAACTTTTTATATGTTGTTTTTGCACTTTACAATTTAATTATTGGAAAAGTGGATGTGGGTTGGAATTAATTTTCGCAGAGATTGATTGATGACCGTTGTTTTTGAGCAAAGTAAAGAAAACAAATAAAGGATTTAAATAAATATTTAATAATGACTAAAATTTAAACGATAATTACTATAAATTTATATTATGATTTTGGGGGTTTAAAATAATGTGAATACTTAAATCAACTAATAATAATTCTTATAATATAATTGTTAATATAAATTGCTATTAAAAAATTTCATCAAATATATAAATAAAGGAAAAAAATTACATTGTAATTAATTATCATTAAAATTTAAAATAAAAATTGTAATATTTGAAAACTGAATTAGAAATCATTAAATTATTAAAATTTATAACTGAATAATCTAAGAAGATAGTGTAAAATTCAGATAAAGTTTGAATGAAACTGATCATAGATTCCGTTGAATTGAATCGGTAGAAAAATGTGTCCCTACCTATTTTCATCCGATTCTCTTTTTTTGTATTTTCTTATTTTATTGAAAACATTATTACTTCATTAATTTAACCTCTTCAACACCAGAAAAAAAATTAATTACAAGAGCTTTTTATTCGACCAATTCATCTCTTGTACTTGGTTGTGATTTTAGTCATACTTTGTTTTATATAAATTGAACTGATTAATATTAACTATTGTTTGTGATTATTAATAGAAATTAAAAATAAATTTCTAATTAATAATATAATATAAAAATTAAAAATTATAATGTTATTATTATTATTATTATTATATTACATTATAGTGGATTAGTTAATAAATATATATATATATGATATAAAATAAATGTGAAACTAATAGTAAAAATAATGTTAAGCATTATATTCAGGAATATATTTAATTGTGATGCATGTTATGAAAGATTTTCATTAAATAAATTAATTTTAAGCATTATAATGAATTTAATTGAGATGGATATTATTACAAATTAGTCTAATAGTAATAATAATATCATAATGAGGAATATATCAATTAAGTGTCGGGATTTTTTTTGTATTGGGGTTGTTTTTCAATCTGTTTGATTATTTAAATTCCTTCCTAAAGTATTGTGGCGTGTTTTAACATCTATTGCAAATAAAGTTAATATTAAATCATTTAAACTAATTTAGTATAAAAATTGTAACAACCCAAAAATTCTATAGCATTTACAATCAATCCTTATAAATAAACAAAACATATATATTCTAAATTATAAAATATTTAATACATGAAAAGAAGAACAAAAAAAAAAATTTTAATTTTTTTTAAGCTTGGGCAGAAATAATTCGCCCGAGCGAAAATCCACCTCCCGCAAGCTAGAAGTAAGTCGCTTGAGCGAAAACAGTCCAGAGAGCACTCCTAATTTTCGCCTGAGCGAAACCACTCTCGCCTGGGCGAAAACACTCGTGAGAGCATCTTATTTTGTTTACGAAGGGCTCGCTCAGGCGAGCTTTACCTCGCTCGGGTGAGACTTGCAGAGTGAACTTTTCTGCAAAACTTGCTTGAGCGAGATTCTTATGCTTGAGCGAGTCTATTAAAAATATTCTCAGGATATCAAGTCTTTAACTACATCAAACTTAACTATGATTATCTACATGACAAAAAGAGTGACCATTCCAAGGTTATCAAGTCTTTAACTACATCAAAACATATATACAAGTATATACAAGACAAAAGGAACATCAGTTTAAGAGCATATCATCTTTAAGATGCTCCAAGACCTGCATCTGCACCTGCTCGTGTACATAGTATAGTCATCGCAGTTTCATACAACAACATGAAAAACAAGGGTAAGCTAGTAAACTTAAAAGTTTATAACATACTAACTACATGCAAATAGAACAAAGTATCTCAGTCATAAGAATTTCCTTAAAGTCTAGCATATCAAGTTTCAATGCAAGTTTTTCTTTTTCATTTCAAGTACTCATTTTAAACATCATACATAAAGGTCTCACATGGACCTCATCAATACATATAGGTCATACATAGACCCATCATCTTCCTGAAGACCCATTAAGTATACCCCTACCAGAGACTAACATCTAATCCAATACCCAAGACTTAGATTTAGCGAGTCTAAGAGAAAAGAATAATCCAATACCCAAGACTTAGATTACCTATGAATCTAAGAGAAAGGACTAATCCAATACCCAGGACTTAGACTGCCATTTGAATCTAAGAGAAACGATCAGAGTAAGCTCAAACATCCAATACCGAGTCTCACCAGCGGTCCCGATGTGTATGAACTCCCTCACAGCTTCTCACCACCTGATATCTTAGTCTATGTGACTTAGATCATCAGTGAAGCTAGAGGATCTCTGTTAAACACAGGCGTGTTATACTTAATGTACACGAACGAGCATAACTCATACATCATCCCAAATATATGGCATCAATTCATCATTCACATAAATACTCATTCATTCTGCAAATCATATTATACAAGTATCTTTTCATCATCAAAACAATACTTAATTACTCAAAACAGTTAAGTTAATCACACTAAGTCAAAACAAACAATCAAATTCATTCAGTGCTCAAGGACCAGTCAGACCTGCAAGAAAGACTTGAGCACTGATAATCATATATTCAAATCTTCTATCCTATAGGTCTATTTAAAGTAACTAACTAGTATAAAAATAAGTTACTAGCTTCCCTTACCTCAGACAACGATCCCTACCAATTCCTCCAATCAGGCAATAACCTCGGTCCAACTTTAGGGATCTAGAACAAGTTTTCCAAATAACACCAACTTTTAGTATTACCTTAATCAAGTTGAGAGGAACACTTTTCTCAACTGTTCCCATCAATATTGACGATAAAAACTTAACGAAAAACAGAGAACAAGAGATCTTTAGAGCAATATATAAACTTACTCTGTTTGAGATTCTGATCGGTTTAAAATGATTCTAAGATCCTCAGCTACTGTAGGACTTGATCAGAATCTGAAATAGATGAAATATGAATGGTGAAAATCAAGAAAGAAGGAGGAGAGAGTTATGGAGGTTCAAAGGTAGGATAGAGAGAGAGAAAGTGAAAAAAGGGGTGTTGTTTGTTTTGTTGTTCTTATCCCTACGGGAGTGGGGTTACACAAATCTCTATATGTAATTACATTTTTTTATCAATAACTTCCATATAAATTGGTACAAGGGTGTCACAATCATATACAATGAAGATAACAAACGACAGACAAAAAATAAAAATAAGTCCAAACAACAGAATATAAAAAATCTTTTATATTAGAATACATTACACCGAAATAATATTGCAGAACATATTTTAATGAGAAAATTCTATTTATTTATTAAATATAAAATTATCCAACTAGAAAATAACATAAAAAATAATTACAAAAATTTCTTTTTTATTTTTTACTTTTTTTGTGAAACGTCTTGTGTATATCACTTACTAAGATAACAATAATGTAAATTTTGTGAAAGGTTTTGTTATTCGTAAAGGTTGATGTAGTATATGACCTTGTATGACTTTTACTTTATAAGCAAATTTATAACATTCTATTAGAAGTAACTAATAATTATATTATATATAATTATTGATGAATTTGATTCTTAAAGTTAAAAGAAATATGCAGAAATTTATTTTTTCATAAACATTAAAAAATATTATCAACTTTCAGAAAAAAATAATTAAATTCACATTTTTATGTTTGAGAGTCAAGTTCACCAATTTAAAAAGGATAAAAACATTAACTAATCATGTTTAACCAAATTTATTGGGACAAAATTGTTTTCGTTAATTTCAAATATATATAGAATTATTTTTATTATATTACACGTATCCTTTAGACGTAAGTTTTACATTTGATAGTTTGCATACATTGTGATATATTATTGACGCATTTGAAAAGATATTTTTCATAGAAATAGTGATTAAAAATTGTCATCATTACTAAGTAATTTATAAAAAATAATTAATTATAAATACAATGCATATAATTTTTTCTAAGAATGTACATTTTTAAATAATACTTATAAATTTAAATAACATAACAATTTTGTTGAAAAGAAGAGTTAAAATTAAATTATAATTTCTGATCATCAACAAAAATTAAAATTTCTAAATGAATAAATTATGCCTCTTTAAAGTTGATACTTTTGATAAAAACTTGAGATAAAGTTACTTTAGTTTTTGAATAGATTGTATTCACAGGTAGACGTTTTTTCACCAGTAATTGCATGTTTTAAAACTTGATTTTATAAGCTTCCCATTAATATAAATTTTATAATTTTTGGGTAAAATTTTATTTTAGAATTTGAATACTGAAAATTCATATGAAGTGTTTTGAAATTATGCTTTGTATGAAAAAAAGAAGAAGAAAGGAGATGATAATTCATATCAGGTATTGTAAGTAATGGATAGTCCGTGATACACATGTTTGTTCTAATATTAAGTTTTGGAAAAATTGAGGAGTAAATATTGGGAATATCATAAATACAATGAGACATAACTTATATTTACATAAGGAATAAATGTTACTTTCAATTCAAAACCTTGAGACACTAGGTATGGATTTTTTTTCTTATATGTTATTCAACTTACTTATACTCAATGCGCAACTAAACCGTACTTGGATTCTTAACAATCTCCCCCTCAAGTACGATTCCCTTCACATTTTTAAACACTAGTACTTCACAAACGACCTTTTAAAGTACTGCCATCATAATGGGACACACTTGTCTGAAAATTGACAGGAAGACTTTCGATACAGGGATTTGTTAGTATCGAAGCTTGCTAAGTGATTTGATGAAGCCAACATGTAAAATAAGGTTTAGACCGAGTTCAAGAGGGGGGGTGAATTGAACTTTCAAAACTTTTCGCAAATCTGATTTATTCTTGAAGTAGAGAATGAAAGTTCTTTATTCAATCGATTGACTATATAATTCTGAACTGTCAGGTAAACAATCGATTGTGCACAGCGGAAGATATCAGAATTAAACCCAGAAATCAGTTAAACCCAGAAAATAGTTTACAGTGTAAAAATGTTTTAACCCAGATTTAAGATGTTTAAACACAATCCAGTAGATTAAACACAATCCAGAATCACAGTTGATTATGAAAACAGATGTTCAGACTATGATCAACAGTATGAACAGATTTTAATCCAGTCAATTTTAAAGAAGGCAGCAGTGAATAAAAGCAATCAAGAAGAGTAGGGAGAAAAGCAAGAACACAATTTTTATCCTGGTTCACCCTTCCTCAAGGGCTACGTCCAGTCCTTTGCAAACTAGTAAAGATTTCCACTAAAACAGATCACAAGATCAGTTTATAACCCTTGCTCCCAGCAAGTTACAAACTGCTCCCAGCAGTAAACCCACACCTTACTGAACCCCTCAGCTAGTGTGTAACCAGTACAGAAACCCACTGCACCACAACACTTGCAGTCTGCAAGCAACACTGTTCCCAGCAGTACTCACCCTCTACTGAACCCCTCTGCAGATGCGAGACCAGTGCAGAACCCACTGCACTAACTCAATTACAAGCCCAGTAATTGAAAACAACAAACAGATTACAGATCAACAGGATCAGAAAGGATTACAGAATGCTTCTACACAAAACAGATTACACAGAATGAAGATCAGGTATAGAAGACTTAGCTTTGGTCCAGAACCAAAGTAGCAAGAACCTCACTTCAAGGATGCTTCAAAGATTCACGTTCTTGGAGGTTTCTCGATTTGAAAAGCTTTGCCAAAATGATGATCGCACAAAAGGGGCAATATCTCTCTTAGAAAATCTCAAGGAATGCTTTTTGAAAGTATTTGATTTGATAATTCTGAAAGTGATGATTCTCATTCCTTTAAATACCCAAATCAGTTTTAAAAACAACTTAGCTGTCACAATTCAATTAATTGAACAAACCATTCAATCGATTGAATTTGACCGTTAGTTTGACCCAGTCAAAGGTTTCAGTTGTAACAACAATAACTGTATTTCAGTTGTAACAGAAATAACTGTCACATTCAATCGATTGTTTTAGAAATTCAATCGATTGAAAAACCTTTTTCCAGCAAAAACATTTTGGATCATTTTTATTAAAAACAGTTTTAATAAAAATATTTGTGAATCTTTTTAGCACCTCAGAAGTGATGAACCAATGCCACTAGTGATTAAGGACTAAACTAATCACCAACTCACAAACCCAACTAAGGACCAAGACCTAATCACCCAACCATCTTCATGTTGGCACAAAGTCTTCACTTGAACAATTCTGGTCCAGGTTGGTTCCAACAGATTCTTCATGAGGTAGTCTTCATCAGCTTCACATGCTAAGCCTTGGTGCTCACAATATTGACTTCATCAAATCATATGCTTAGCCTTGGTGCTAACACAACACGGATCAAAGCTTGCTAAGTGGAATGCTTGAAGCCATTATAGACCTTGATGGGAGTTTTGGTCTAGAACTTATGATGGGTGTGTGTGAGTGTGGTTTTGGTTCAAAACCATGAGTTGCATGATATATCAGTTAACAAAAGTTCCATAATTTTAATAAGTTTTACAAATAAATAGTTAAATATAAAATGAGGTTTAATAGATTTTGAAAAACATATTTTGAGAGGTAAAATGAGTTATTTGTTTTTCATAAATAATTTACTAGATTTTTTTTGTGTTACAGAAAAATCAATCGATTAAATGTTTGAAACAATCGATTAAGTTTTTGTCTGTTTTAAACCAGTCTACTTATAAAAGGGTAGCACGTATTTTTTATTACACCTAAGACATTCGATTGAATTCTTTGAGAAATTCTAAGAGAGAAAAATGTGTCCTTACTGTGAGAACACATCCTACATTGATTTTTGACAAGATAACCTCAAGCACTTGAATCTTAGAGCTTTTCTTTGAGTGGGTTTCGTGTAATCTTGGTTCTGCACCAAAGCTAAGTCTTGTACACTGATTTACATCTGTTTGTAATCTGTTTTGTGTGTAGAAGCACTGCTGTTTACATTGATATTGTATTGCGAGTGGTTTGGTTGCAAATTACATAGGGTTTGTGAGTTGTAATTGTGTGTTTGGAACCCATATTGCACAGGGTTTGTAATTTGAGTTTGTGCAGTGGGGTTCTGCACTGTTTACAGCTATTGTAGGGTGTAGTGGGTTGTGTGTTGCGGTGTGCAATGGGTTTCTTGCTTTGAGCAAGTGTAATTGACCTTGTATTGAATTGATCTTGTTGATCTTTAGTGGAATTCTTTGCTCTTTGACAAAGGACTAGACGCAACCCTTGAGGAAGGGTGAACCAATATAAATCTTGGTGTTCTTAATCTCTCTTTCTCTCAACTTGACCGTTTTTCAATTCAACCATCATATTTTCAATTAATTGTTCATTGCGTTCAATCAATTGTTCATAACTGCTACTGCTATTTTGCAATTTCATCAACTGATTGATTCGTTTACTTAATTGACTGTTGTCTATTTTTGATTCCTTTGTGCTATTCTCAGTTGTTCAGTTAATTAGTATTCTAAAAACACGTTTTCATTAAGGAAGTTCCGATTTACTATTTTCTGGGTTGAATCAATTGTTTACTCTGCTATTGATATTTTATGTTCTCTAGAATTGATTATCTATTTGTCAAATTGACTGGTTTCAGTTTTTAACTTCAAATGAGTGATTCTTAATCAACTGTTTCTGCTATTTATTTTATTGTTGTGAGGTGTGATGATCTGAGTTCTTTGTTCAATTGATTGTATTTGTATTTTAATAAACTGCTTTGTGTTGACTATTGCTCTGATTGGGATATTCAGTAAATTGTTTCTGGTTTTTACTTAACTGTTTTCTAAGTTATCTGGTTTGATCTCTGATTTCAGTTTACTAATTTCGCATCTCAATTAGTTGATTTCTTTGTTGATTACAATTTTGTGTGGTTATTCTATTGTGTGTTTTTGATCTTCAATTTATTGACTTTTTGATATGCACTTTAGAATAACACTTTTGATTGTTTCAATTGCGAACTTTCATTTTATACTTTAAATACTTTCTATTTTTGCAAAAAATTTTGAAAGTTCAATTCACCCCCTCTTGAACTTGGCCTAAACTTGTTTTCAATTGACATTAGAGCTAGGAGTTGGATCCTAGTCAAGTTTTTCAATCCATGGCTGAGAATAAACTACCTTTTGCTGAAGGAGCTTTTATACAAGCCACCCATGTTTTCTGGGGTGAACTATCAGTTTTGGAAAGTGTAATATGATTATGTTGCAAAAAATATAATAACCTCTGCATTAAATCTTGACCAATTCTTCAGGGTATCACGGTGCAGCTCGGCTAAAGAAATGTGGGACATACTTGAAGTCACACATGAAGGAACCACAGATGTGAAGAGAGCCAAAAAGCATGGACTGATCCAGGAGTATGAATTGTTTAGGATGCATCAAGGGGAGACCATTCTTGATGTACAGAACTGGTTCACTGAAATTGCCAGCCACCTGAATGGTTTGGGAAATTAATTTGACAAGGAGGAGCTAAACATTAAGATCCTAAAGTGCCTAGATAGAAGCTGGCAGCTTAAAGTGATTGCTATATCAGAGACTATAGATTTGAAAACACTCATTACTGCAACACTTTAAGGGAGCATGAGTTGGAGATGACTAGATTGAAGGAAATGGAGACAATGCAACACTCTAAGTTTCATCTTGAAGCTTTCAAACTTGTTAAGTGATAATGGTTCTACAACTTGATTTTGAATTTTATAGTAACAGAGACACATAACCTCTCTTTTGTACATCTCTTACAAAGAATAACTTGATATTAAAGTGCTTAGTTTTGTCATGAAAAAATAGATTCTTGGAGATTTCAATAACAACCTAGTTATCAATAAGAATCTTTGTACTTTTCTTCTGCTCCAAGTTTAAATCATCTAGAATCTTCCTTAACCGAAGGGCTTGCTTTACAATAGTCGTTGCAACAATAAATTATGCCTCGACAGTGGATTGAGCTACAGTTTCTTACTTCTTTAAGCTCCACGAAAACATCCCTAATATCCAAATTTACTTTGCATGTTATTAATTGAACCTTCCCAATCACTTTCAGAAACTTAACTCCATAGTTCCAATTTCCCTTGGTGTATCTGATGACTCTCTTTGTAACTCTCATGCAAGTCTCATTTGGACAATGCATGAATTTGGTTAGAATTCTTAGTGCATTTAGAACGTCACGTCTGGTTGTTGTTTAATACATTAGATATCCTATCAAGCTTTTTGAATTCAACTTCATCAACTTTTGCAGAACCATCTTCTTTGACTAGCTTCTCCTTTTGATTTATGGGTGTACTCATTGCCTTGCAATCTTCCATCTGAAACTTCTTAAGTATTCTTTTGCATACTTCTTCTAGTGGTTAAATTGTTCATCCTGACTTTTCTTAATTTCCATCTTAAGAAATTAAGTCAATCACGCTAAGGTTTTTCATTTCAAAGACCCTCTCCATTTTTAGCTTGAATTGATTGACTCGATCAAGATTACTTCATGTAAGTAACTAATCATATACATAAAGAGAGATGACCAGAATGTATACACCATCATGCTTGACATATAAAGTGAGTTTAGATAGACTTTTGCTCAAATCCCAAACTAACTAGATGATCATCTATTATGTTGTACCAAGATCATAGAACTTGTTTCAGACCATACAATGCCTTCTTCAGTAAGTATATTTTGCCTCCATTTCCTTTTTCCACAAAGCCTTCAATTATTTCAACAAAAATTTCCTCTTGTAAAATCCATTGAGGAACATTGATTTGACATCCAACTGAAACACACTTTCCAATTTTTTTGAGTAGTTAGAGCGAGAAGCAATCTGATTGTGTTAAGCCTTGCAACCAGTGCAAATGTGTCTGAATAATCAACTCCAAACACTTGAACATATTCCTTGACTACTAGCCTTGATTTGAGCTTGTTGACCAAGCCATTAGGATTTAACTTAGTCCTGAACACCCACTTCACTCCTATTATTTTCCTGTCACAAGGTCTATCAACTAGCTTTCAAGTTCTGTTTTTCTCAATCATTGATAACTCCTTCTTCATTGCAACCATCGAATGTTGATTATGTTTTGCATCACGGTATCCAGTAGGTTCACAAACAACCACATTGCATATTTGATATATATTTGAGAGCAATCTTGTGCCTCTAATCGGTGTATCATCTGTTAATCCATCCTGACATTCTTCATCTTCATGTTCCTTTAGAAAGTTGACAATGGATAAATGCCTTGACTTACTTGGAATTTGATTTACCTTATTTCGTTCTTCCCCAACTTCGTTGTTCATCTTCAACAAAATAAACATCTTTACTCATAGTAATATGTCCAGTTTGTGGTTGAAACACGCTATAAGCCTTGGAGCTAGTACTATAGCCTATAAAAATTCCACTTGTTTCCTTCTTCTCAAGCTTGTCATGTTTAATTTATGGAATATAAGTGAAACACAGGCAGTCAAACAATTTAAGAAATTTTAGTGATGGTTTGTATCTATACCAAGCTTCAAATAGTGTTTGATCTTTCACTACCTTTATTGACATTTGATTTTGTAAAAACACAGCAGTTTGGAAGATTCTTCTCATGAAGCATGCAATGAGTCATTTCCACTATAAATCTATTTTTCCTCTCATTGACTCCATTTTGCTAGTGTATGGGGTTGTTAATTGATGCTCAATTTCCCCCTCCTCACAGAAACAATCGAGAGTTTCTGAAGTGTACTCCTTGCCATTATTAAATCTTAAGGTATGAATTATGCAACCGCTCTCAATTTTCACCCTAGCCTTAAATTTCATAAATACACCAACAACTTCTAATTTTTGTTTCAAAAATAAAATCCAACATATTCTTGTTAGATCATCAATGAAAGATATATAAGAGAGGCTACCATTTAATGACAATATTGTTTGAGGACAACAAAGATTAGTGTGAATAAGTTGAAGCTCTCTAAGCTTGTTTAGGGAATGGTTTTGTCTGCGCTGTTTCCCAAATTTTCATGCTCGAAACTAGGTCAGAACATCATCAAGACTAGGAAGTTCTTCTACCAGTTTCTTTGATTGCATTTGAAGCAGCCCTAGATGATGAAAATGTCAGAGTCTTTTGTGCCAAATTTATGTGACACTTTCTTTGGATTTAAAGGCTATGTGCTCCTCCTCCGTTAAATTGAGAGCAAAATTCTTTCTATTCATTTTGAGTTTAAACAAATGTCATTAGCTTATTTGATTAAGCACTATCTATTTTCAAACAACACTTTATAGCCTTTTTTTTTCCAACAATTGGCCAACCCTCAAAAGATTTTGATAAATCTCTAGCACAAAAAGAACATCTATAACGATTTTTGTACCATTATAGCTTGTGATAGCTATTGTTCCTTTTTCTTGCACTTTTAGGTGTTCACCATTTTCGATTCTTACCCTTTTAATCTCATAGTTCTTAACTTCTTAAAGAGATCCTTGTCATGTGTTATATGGATAGTGCAACCACTATCAACCAACCAACTTTTACTTGATTCTTTGCTTGAGAAACAAGTGACAACGAGTAGTTGATCTTCCTCTTCTAAGTCAACAACTTGAGCATCTTCCTCTCCCACCTGAATTTTGTTTTTGCATATCACTGCTTCATGTCCAAGTTGGTTGCATTTGGAACATTTGACGTTAGGTATTCTCCAACATTTGAATGGTGGATGACTTTTCTTTCCACAATGTTTGCAAGGTGGCTAAGTTTTCTTTAAGCCACCTCCTTTGCCCTTTTGGTAATTATTAATTCAATTCTCTTCATTTGTTGGTTGATTCTTTTAGTTTTCTTCCTTTTATACCTCTTTTTCGATGTGTGGTTGGTAAGGCTCCTTCTACTACTCCATCTTTTCACTTGGCTCTTCTTAGCTCTTGTGCTTGTAAAATATTTAAGAGCTTTGTAAGAGAAATCTTTGATAGGCCCTTTGTGTTCTCTAAGACTATTATGGTGGCTTCAAACCTCTCTGGAACTGAGAGGTTTTCCCACAAATCTTGAATCATTTAACTTGGATCCTAGCAATCTCGCTTTGTTAGCAATGCTTAGAAGTTTGTCAGAGTACTCGTTTACTAATTTTAACTCCTTCGTTCTCTGCAATTCAAAGTCCTTGATTAAATTCAGCACTTTCATTCTAAGAACCCTCTCATCACTTGCATACTCTGCCTTAATGTAATCCCAAATTTCTTTTATTGACTTCAAATATAGTACTCGTGTAAATATCTTGGGAGATACTAGTACTGTAAATAGGCATGCTTTTGCCTTTGATTTCTTGGTCTTATCCTTCTACGATTTCATTTGTAACATGATGGGGTTTTTTGGAAGTGGTTGAATTGCATAATACTTATCTACAACTTACAATAGATCCAATGCTTCGAGGTAGGTTTCCATACAAACTTCTCACATTTGATAGTTGTAGAAAAAATGCTTTCTACATCGGTTCCAAAATCGATGTAGATACAGGCGACATAGAAAAGTCTTGGACTTTTTACGTCTGTTCTATAACCGACATAGTATGTGCATATACTACATTGGTTGATAAAGAAATCACCAACGTAAAAAACCAGTCCATATAGTGCTCGGGAAGAGATACTATGTTGGTTGTGGCTCTCAACCGACGTAGTATCTAGCCTATTACATCGGTTGGGAGCCATAACTGACGTAATATCTCTATTTTTTGAAAAACAAATTCAAAATTTTCCAAAATTCTTTGATAAATCTCTAATCCATACAAGGAAATATGAAAACAATTTCTAGAATTTTTTGACAAGTATAGATAGTTGAAATAGAAAAAAAGATGTGAAAAATGCTAAAAATATAAAAAAGTAGTAAACCATGAATTTTTGGAAATTTTTTTGTGTCCAAATCCCCTTTGAGGATTGCCCACAAGCTTCCTTAAGCCATGTCGAGCAACTTTCATTTTTGGAACTTCTCAATCCAAGCTCTCTATCAAAAGTTATGGCCATTTGAAGTTTTTCCATCCTAAAATTTTTGAAACCCAAAATTTATGATACAAGCATACAAAAGGAAGTCATACAAATAATACAACATTTCAAACATGAGAAAACATACCTCTTGTAGACAGTGAGAGCAAAACCAGTGAACGCAAATCGATCCGAACAAAATCTACCAAAAGAAAAAAAGGGAGTGAATGAAACCACAAAGACAATGAGAGCAAAGGAAAATGGGGGAGAACAACTCGTGATGTACCCATGAACCAATGGAACAAAATTGTAAACCGCAAACGTGAACCAAGGGCACCCAAAATGTGAACTTAAAGTGTACTCCAAACCAAACTTGAAGAGTGAACGAAACTGAAAGAGTGATTGAAACAATGACACAATGGCATGCACAATAGTGAAGGAGAAGGCAGAGTGTCAAGGCTCAATGAAGGAGAATGAAGCGTGCGCGAGGGTGCCATAAATCCCTAATTTTAACTCAAGGGAGATATACGTCTGTTGAGAGGTCCCAACCGACGTAGTATCTAGCCAAATTTTACCCAAGTTTTTTCCAAAATTCATTCGCGTGCCACGAGGGTGATATTATGTCGGTTGGAAGGTCCCAACCGACGTAGTATCTAACAAAATTTTACCCAATTTTTTCCAAAATTTATTCATGCGCCACGAGGGAGATACTACGTCGATTGGGATCTCCCAACTGACAACCGACACAGTATCTCTACTGCTATTTCAAAATTTTCAAATTTTTAAATTTACTTAATTACATTGGGTTATGTGAACCGACGTAATATCTCTTCAAATATTTACAAAAATACTAACGTGTTTTTGTTTATGTCGATTCCTTTTTAATTGACATTATATCCCATTGTAGAATGTGTTTTTTGTACTAGTGAATTGTCCCCATGAAAAATTGGTGGTGTCATTGGTAGGAAATCGTCTTCCATTGATATACTTTACTCACCTCACATATCTCTTAAGAAGAAAGTTCCATACCAATTGTTGGTGTTTACACAGTATTAAAATTGTGTTTGGAATACTTCTTTCATTAAAATAATTCAAAATTTATATACTGATATCCATGAATTATAATAATAACCAAAAGTAAGAATTGAATCCTAAAAATGTACAAAAAAAATACTTAACTCTAGAGATATCAATGTGCACTACTTCAAATTATTCAAATAAAAGAGTTTCAAATTATTAAAAAAAAAAGTGAAATTAAATACGTGAGAGCATTCTAAAACACGTGATTTAAGAAGCTTGGTCCAGTACATCTCGTAGAACTCCTCTAAATTCTATCTATAATCTGTTGCCACACTGTACGAATTCAATTCAGTGATATTGTAGTGCTGTGAACATTTTAACATTTTTTTTTTATTTTGTTGAATAATATTGAATGAAAATCTAGTGCTAATCTTTATTTTCGTTTAGTGCTCTGAACAATATCAGATATGGGTGCACCCTTTTCTTTAATTCTTTTATTTCTAATACGTGAATCAAATCAAACACGTAAACGAAAGTAAATCATGAATAAAGTGCAGGTTTCTTACTGTTTTGAATTTAACGTTGACCCAGTCTCTTCATAAAAACATGGAAAAGGATAAGTGCAGATTTCTGTTTTAAATCCAATACCAAAAATACTTCAAATTAAAATCATAAAACATATTATCACAACGTTAAAACCTAATGCATAAAATATATTTCTTTATTTTAATTTTTGAATCTCACATGTAAAAAGTATTATGTAAAAAAATACATTTCACAATTTACTTAATTAGAGTGAGCTTCTTATACTCTTTCACATATTTGTTTATGAATTTAATATTAATAAAAATTATATTGAACTTGGATTCTCAAGATTAAACTCAAATGAGTAAAGGATATACTGATGATTTTTAATTTGTTTGAAAGTGATGTTTGTTAAATTTATTTTGGATAAAACTTTGGAAACAAATTTAAATATGTTTCATGAATTTAATTTTCTAATATTTTTGTTTAAGTGAAGAATTTTTGTGCAAACATTTGTTCTCAAACCTAGTGAGCATCCAAAGAAAAATAATTGACTTCTTTTTCCGATTCATTTGCTCTTAACATTACCAGTGAGGATCCAACCACTTTTCAAGGAGCTATGACTAGACAGGTTAGAGAGAATTGGATGGGTGCAATGGTAGAAGAGATGGAATCCTTATAGACAAATCAGACATGGGAGTTAGCATGCCTTCCTGAAGGAATAAAGGCTATTAGTTGCAAATGGGTGTACCAGAAGAAGCCAACAGTATAGAAAAAGGGGGGGAAGTTCAAGGCTCGCCTAGTAGCAAAAGAGTTTTCACAACAGAAAGGGATAGATTATGATGAGATTTTTTCTCCTGTGGTTAGACATACTTCTATCAGGACAATGTTTGCATTAGTAGCTAGTTGGGATTTGCATTTAGAGCAGATGGATGTTAAAACTGTTTTCTTGCATGGTGATTTAAAGGAGCAAATTTATATGCAATAGCCAGTGGGTTTCTCTCAACCTGGACATGAACATTTGGTTCGTAGTTTGAAGAAATCTTTGTATGGATTGAAATAGACTCCAAGGCAATGGTATAAACGATTTGACTCCTACATGATTCAAATTGGCTTTGATTTTGGACGTGATGCAGTACATAAGAATCAAGTCTTCCTCAGTCAAGGTAGCATGATTGAAGCCTCTGGGTGTGAGTATCCAGATGACAATGTAGGCCAGAATTCTAGGTATTGCTGCTAAACCACCAACATTGTTTTAGAAATTCAATTGATTGAAAAACCTTTTCCAGCAAAAAATAGTTTGGGCTATTTTTCTTAAAAATAGTTTTTAACAAAAATATTTGTGAATCTTTTGAGCACCTCAGGAATGATGAACCATGCCACTAATGATTAAGGACTAAGCCAATCACCAACACACAAACCCAACTAAGGACCAAGACCTAATCACCCAACCATCTTCATGTTGGCACAAAGTCTTCACTTGAACAATTCTGGTCCAAGTTGGTTCCAACAGATTCTTCATGAGGCATTCTTCATCAGCTTAACATGTTGAGCCTTGGTGCTCACAATATTGACTTCATCAAATCACATGCTTAGCCTTGGTGCTAACAATTACTTGTAGAATCTCAACAAACTGCAAAAGCTGTTTTGCATTTTTGAATTGTCAATCAATGTGTTGTTTTCTATAAAATTATTCTTTCATTAAGTAGAGGGCCGAGCATGCATTCAATCGCACACTACTTCACTGCCTTAGTCGTTCTGTGTGAGAAACAGAGTTCTCTTACTCTTTCATCAAAAATGGCATCTTCCTCCAACCCACAAAAAAGAACTAAAAGGGCTATGGTTAAACATGTTGGATCAGATAGTGACAACAATGAACCCGACTACCTTGATAGGTGGTTTGTTGAAAACCAAGAGAGTATTGAAGAGAATTACAAAATGTACAGCAGGAATATCATCATTACTCCCAAATTGCTGAGTCTTGAGTGGCTTAAGGAGGATAAACTTGATGAGGTTTGTGACATGCTCAAGTTTCAAAAGCTGGACAGATTCTTGAAGTTGAGTGGGAACACTTACCCAAATTTGGTTAAGGTTTTCCTGACCAACATGTGGTATGACGAGGAGAACCTGTACTCACAGGTGAAGGGCATTGACATAGCAATCAATGAAGAGGTTTGGTTTAGTGTCACTGGCCTGAGGAATGATGGAGCGAGTGTTAGTAGAGGGAACACATCAGAACTGGGGAACATTAACAAAGTTTAGTTCTACAAATCATGCTTGAGGAATCAAAAGTCTGCCTCGAGGACGTTCAATGTAGGAGGACTTGCTGTTACACCGAGATTCTAGCTTATATCGTGATCTGGGTGCTAACCCCTCGTGGCTTCAACCATGCAACATTGACTAAGGAGGATCTTATACTTATGTACTGCCTCATGAATAAGATCAAAGTCAACTAGGTTAATGTGATTTGTGAGCATCTATTCAAAGTTGGGAAAAAATTGGAATATCGCATACCATATGTGATACTGCTGTTGCAGTTTATTGAATATTTTGAAATAGATGTAGAAAGTGAAGTTGTTAAAGAAATCAAGGTGCTGAACCAGAATACTACTACAAATCTCACCAAGATTGGACTGAAAAAGATGAAGAATAAGAAATTGATTTGCAAAGCTGATGAAGAATCAGTTGATGATGAAGCAGAAGAAGAAGAGAAGTCAAGTGATGATGATGAGGACAAAAATGTTGATCAAGCTGAACCAGAACCAAAAACGTCTGCTACTCCTAGTCAAGACTCCTTCTTCAGACTCAAACAACTCATGATGACACAGTTCAATCAATTGGAAGACCAGAACCGTAGTCATCACCAGTACTGTGAAACACACTTCCAGTTTATTGAAACACAAGTTGAAGATATCCAGTCCAAGATGAGGACACTATTCTTTCCACCAGACGAATAGGGCATTTACCTTGCATATCTAGTGGTGGTTTCTCGTCCATTTGTTGAAGTCAATGGGGAGAATTAGGTGTGTTGTATTTAGGGAGTGTTGAGAATATGAATTGTTGTGGTCTAGGAGTCTAGGTTGATGTTCAGTTTACTGCTTGCTTGTTGTTTGTTATATTTTTTGCTGATGATGTTTGTTGTTTCATGTTTTCTGTTGCTGCTGCTACTACTCTGATTTGCTGGTTTATCCAGCCCAGTCCAAATTCTAGTTTGTTATGCTTGTATCAGTTTGTTGCACGACTTGTATTGTTAATGGTTATCATGTACTCGTGCTTAATATTAATGAAAGTTGTTATCCTTTGTGTTACTATTTTTCTTCACTATGTTCTGTGAAGTATTATTAACAAGATATCGAATTATGGGGAAGCTTTGTGAAAGTCAGTCCACTGATTGAAAGAAGAACAAGCATGCATTTCGACTCAACACACCATTGTTTGTCTTCATCAAATTGGGGGAGATTGTTAGCACCAGTGGGTTGTTGTGATGATTTGATGAAGCCAACCAAGTGAAGGAGTTCAAGACCATGTGATCATATGTGGAATGCATGAAGATTTCATGAAGATTAAAGAGCTTGGTCTAGAACCTAGGATTGTGTGTTATGGGGTAAGTTTGAGTTCAAATCAATGATGCATGCAATCTTAATCAAGGATAAGCTCCATAAAGTATTTTCTAAATTAACAAACAATTTTAGAAATCATTAAAATCAGAAATTACATTTTGAATAATTGTTTTAACTGACTCGAGAAAAACAATCGACTGTTTGCCAAAACAATCGATTGAAATTTTAAGACAGTTGTCTATAAATATTTGGCGCGGTTTTTGAAAACATTATTGAAATCATTTTAAACATTTTTCTAAGCAAGAATATTTGAGTTTTCAAAGAGAGCAAAAGCGCCTTTGTGTCTAGTGATAAAGATCAATCAATTGTTTTCATCAAGAACTGTTTCTCGAACTACTACTAGAGCTTTGAAGTTGACTGAGACAGTTTCATCACTGATCAGATCATCAGACTAAGCCTTTTATACCTTTTCTTTATTGTTGTTGTAATATGTTGTATAGAAGTGCTTGATTTGCTGAGTTTGTGATAATTCTTTCACTATATTGAAGGTTATTCTGTTGTGAGTTACCTGGGTTGGTAATTCTGTTTGTACAGTGGGTTCTGTACAGGTTGTAACTTGTTGAGGGGATCAGCAAGGGGTTTTATGGAATATACAGTGGAGTCTGTATAGCTCTAGGTTCTGTTGTAGGTTTAGCATATTGTTTGTTGCGAGGAGCAGTTTTTACTTGCGGGGAGTAAGTTGTTGTTTTTCTGTAAACTGATCTAGTTTGATCTTTTTATAGTGGAAATCCTTACTATGGAGTAAGGGACTGGATGTAGCCCTTATGGAAGGGTGAACCAGGATAAATCTGTTGTGTCTTGAATCGCTCTTGCTCTCTCTTGATTATTCTTATTAAATCTTGTTGTGTTTCTTGAATTTTTAGAATCAACTGAATCTTGCTAATTGAATAATTTCATCAACCTTTTGAAAGCATATAAGCTGATTAAACACAGTCTACTCTTAACAAGTTCTGAATGTGTTAATAACCAGTATATCAGTTTTTTGTAAATCTTCAATTTTTGCAACTAACTGGGTTCACTGTTCATCAGTCTGTTTTCCAGAAAACTTAATCTTTTGCAGTTGTTGATTAAAGACAGTTCTCATACACTTAACATAGTTTGTATTGTTTTACAAAAGGTTATTTAATCAGTAAATCATTATAAACTTGAAGTTGATCTAATTCTTTGATTTCTTGATTTAATTTTTCAAGAACAGCTTTTACTGTTCAGAGTGCTTTCAAGAACTACTTTCTGGTTTCAATTGACTGTATCTGGTTGACTGATATTGTGTTGAAACTATTTTTGAACCTTTGCTGTTTGCTTAACATATCTTCTTGAATAGTTTTCTATAAAAATTATTCATTCTCCAAACAGTTTGCTTTCATCAAATTGGGGGAGATTGTTAGCACTAAGAGTTGCTAAAGGATTTGATGAAATTAACAAGTGAATGAAGTCTAAGGAATCAAGAGGATTGCAAAGAAAATCATGAAGATGATTGAAGATTTTGGTCCTAGACTTAGGCTTTGTGGTGTGTGTGTGAGGTTTTACTCTTGTCATAAAATCATATATTGCATGTTTCATAAGTCATAGTAAGCTCCAAAGTTAATTTTGTTAATCACATTAATCAAAGTTTTCAAATAAAAGTGTTTCAGGAAGAATTGATTAAATTGTTTTATACATATTAAAGTTTCTATTTTAGAGAAGTTCAATTGATTGAATAATTATTACAATCGATTGAAGTTTTAATAAATTTTAAAACAATTTTCTATATGAAGGAGAGGCACGTGATTTTCAATGTAAGAATTTATTCAGTGCAAACCTTGTGAAATTTTCAGAGAGAAAAACGTGTACAACACTTTGAGAGCTTTAGACACTTCATTTCTTCTCAAGAACTCTAATCTTGGAGCTTTACTTTGATAATGAATCTGTGTAACAGTGATCTTATGTAGAGCTAAGTGTTTGTACTATGTTCTTGATATCTTTGTAATCTGTCTTGAGTAGAATCATTGTTTGGTTTGATTTATTCATTGAACTTTCATGTACTGTTAAGTTGTTGTTAGATATTACATAGGGTTTTGTTAGATATTACAAAACCTCTTAATAAAGGAGATTTAATTTTCTCATAAATGAATTGGGAATTATTGATTTGAAAAATATTTAAGAATTAAATAAGCTCATAAATGTATTGATTCGTAGTTATATTTTATGCATTAAGTGTTTGATTAAATCAATAAAGACAATTTACTGAACTTTGACTGAACCTATTGTCATTGATATGATATTTGATCTTGTTTAAATGTTGACTAATTGAATGGGACGAGAAAATGCTGAACAAGGAGTGCTATGATCCCTTGGATAATAAGCTGTTACGAGAAGGACTGCTATATGGGGAAAGCAAATATTCCACTGTAGATTCCTAGTCAAATGAAAAAAACATTGACCCAGCTGAGCTGACACCTATAGCAGAGCACATGTGAGTATAGATAAACTCATTCAACTCCACGAGTCATATGCCGATGGGGAGTCAATAAGTCAAAGGTTGAAACAAGTTCTGAAGCTAAGTTAATTATGTTACAGTTTATTGTTTACAGAATCAAAGTTGAAAATATTTGCTTGATCTGTCCATCAATGCACAACATGCGTGACTTGATTTGAATTTGAATATACGCTCATTTTTTCTTCTTATGCATATAGCTGGTACTATATATATATATATATATATATATATATATATATATATATATATATATATCATTAGACACTTAACCACACACGAATCCACTACATTGCATTCATATAACACTATCCTAGTTTGTATTCACCCTCACAACCCTCTAAAATGGCTTCATCTTCCACACCAAAGAAGCGTACCAAGAGAGCTTGCGTGAAAAATGCTGAACCAAGTGAATTCAACAAGACTGACTATCTTGAATGCTGGTTTGCTGGAAACTATGAAAGCATGGAGGAATACCATAGAGATTTCAGCAGGAAAGTTATCATTGCTCCTAAGGTTCTTAAGATGCTATGGCTGAAAAAGGAGAAGCTGGATAATGTTAGAGAAACCTTGAGGTTCCAGAAACTTGAAAAATTTGTGAGATTGTCTGAAAATGTTTATCCAGATTTGGTCAAGGGTTTTCTGACCAATATATGGTCTGATGAAGAGGCCATCTATTCTCAAGTCAAAGGAATAGATATCTACATCAATGATGATGTTTGGCTGGCTGTTGCAGGCTAAGGAATACTGGAATACCTGTTGGAAGGAACAAAAATGTTGGCCTGGAAAGATTTAACAAAGCGTAATTTTTCAAATCTTGCTTGAGGAATCAGAATACCGAATCCAGGAGCTACTCAATAGATGGACTAGTTGTAACTCCACGCATCCTGGCTTTCGTTGTGATTTGGCTGTTGACACCAAGAGGCTTCAACCATGTTGTACTCACTGAAGAAGATCTCATGCTTATGTACTGATGGGAAAGATTCAAGTAAACTAGGTAAGTGTCATAAAGGAGCATCTAATTAAGATAAGGAAGAAGGTGGAATACAAAATTCCTTATGTTGTTCTCATATCCTAGTTTATTGAATATTTTGAGATTGATGCTGAAGAAGAAGTGGTGGAACAAGTGAAAGCACAAAATGAGATCAATGTAGCAATACTGAATAACATCGGATTGACAAAGGTAAATGATGATCATTGGATCTGCAAAGTTGATTATGACAGTTCTAATCCTCAACCAGTTAAAGAAGGTGATGATGCTGGAACGAGTGTTGTTGTTGCTGATGAGGGCTATGATGTTCCTATACATGATGTTCCACACACTGGTTATGAAAACTACTTTCTTGTTTCAATTTATTGCTTCTGCATCTGATCTGATTGAATTTCAATTATATCTAGTTTCAATTGATTGTTTCTATTATGGAATCTACTGGACATTCACTGAACATTTCATAATAATCATTTTTCAATAGTTTTGATAAAGAATTTTCATCCAGTTTTGAAAATTCACCTCGCTCTTGAACCCAGCTTGGACTTATTTTACATCCTTCTCCATTAACTTTGGTGGATTATGTCTCAAGAAATCCTCCAAACTCCAGGTATGGTGCTGAGTCGCTTCTGCTACTAATCTAGCATTTTCTAATTGATGAAGGGCAGCCTGATGTTCCTGTGCCATAGTAGCACCTTGTTGTTGCCATCATCTCTATTGCCCAAGCTAAACTGGGCATATCCACTGATTGAGGAGGGGTAATTGGTCTACGTGCCATTTTCTCATACACATAAGGAAGGACATTACAACAAATCATAAACCCCTAGCCATGTCATTTAATACAATCACAAACAATTATCCAACATCCAAAACAACCAAATAACCTATACATCATCATTATAATCCAAAACTTATCTTTTAACACACACTAAAACATTAAGAATTAAGATAGAAATACATCTTGATTTAGTCATGAGTGTGCACCCTCACCACTCTATCAAGATCTTTTTCTTTCTTAATACTTTTATAGCCATTCACAACAATCATCTCAAACCAACGTGCACAAAAGAAGCCTAACAAACCCATTACTCTCAGGTTCTCCTAAGGACGAACTGCTTTGATACTATAAATGTAACAGCCCAAAAATTCTATAGCATTTACCATTCAACTCTTATAGACGAACAAAGTATAATTTCAAACCATAAAATATTTATTACATAAAAAGATAAATAAAAGAATGAAAGAAGAAAATAAGAAGAAAAGAAAAGAAGGGAAGAAAAGAAATTTTTATTTTTTATTTTAAGTTTTTAGCTTGAGCGAGAATAATTTTGCCCAAGCGACAATCCACCTCGCCCAAGCGAGACATTTGTCGCCTGAGCGACTCTCAGGCCATTTTTGCTTGAGCAAAATACTCTTGCTTGGGCAAGAATACCTCCTCCCATGGGTGAAAACACTCTAGAGAGTACCTTATTTTTTTTAACGAAGACCTCGCTCAGGCGAGACTTGTAGAGCGACCTTTTATGCAAAATTTGCTTAAGCGAGATTCTCCCGCTTAAGCGAGGCTATCTGAAAATAATTTCTCAACTAAACTAACTTTTGTCTGCTACCAAGTATTAACATGCATTTAAGGTTCAAAGTACTACATAAAGTGTTTAGATACATCAAACTTATGTAGTTATCTACATAACGAAAAGGAAGACCATCTCAAGGTTATAAAGTCTTTAACTACATCAAAACAAGTATATAAGTATATACAAGACAAAAGGAAAATCAATTTAAGAGGATATCATCTTTAAGGTGCTGCAAACTTGTATCTGCACCTGCTCGTGTACATAGTATTGTCATCTCAGTTCATACAACAACATGAAAAGCAAGGGTAAGCTAGTGAAATTGAAAGTTTATAACATGCTAAATACATGCAAAAAGAACAAAGTATATCAGTCATAAGAATTCCCTTAAAGCCTAGTCTATCAAGTTTCAATATTAGTTTTTCTTTTTCATTTCAAGTAGTCATGTCAAACATCATACACAAAGGTCTCACATGGACCACATCAATACATATAGGTCACACATGGACCTATCATCTCTCGGAAGACTTATTAAGTATGCCCCTACCACAGACTAACATCTAATCCAATACCTAAGACTTAGATTCAACAAATCTAAGAGAAAGGACTAATCTAATACCCAAGACTTAAACTGCCATCGAATCTAAGAGAAATTATTAGAGTAAGTTCAAACATCCAATACCGAGTGTTTGGTAGTGGTCCCGATGTGTATGAACTCCCTCATCAGCTTCTCACCACCAAATGTTTTAGTTTGTGTGACTTAGATCATCAGTGAAGCTTGAGGATCTCTGTTAAACATAGGTATGTTATACTTAATGTACTCAAACAAGTATAACTCATACATTATCCTAAATGTATGGCATGAACTTCATCTTTCAATCATTGACATCAATACCCATTCAATTCACAAATAATAGTATGCCGGAATTTTCCACAATCATAACAACCCTTAATGATTGAATCATCAAATATCATCCGAAAATTTCTTTCACATTATAACAACGTCTAGCAAATTCATCAAACTCATTTTGCAAATCAAAAAGATTCACGTTCATGCAAAAACAATTTATGCAAAGAAGCTTTGAAATTGGGGACCACGTCACCCACAGATCCAGATATTATAACATAAAGCTCTATTTGAGGTAAAAACTAGTTTCTCTTACCTCAAACAATGATTTCCTATTAATTCTTCCGATCAGGCAACAACACCAGTCTGACTATAGGGATCCAGAATAAGTTTTTCCAAATAACACCAACTTTTAGTATAACCTTAATCAAGTTGAGAGGGACTTCTCAACTGTTCCCACCAATATTGATGACACAAACTTAACGAAAAACAGAGAACAAGGAATCTTTAGAGCAAATATGAACTTACTCTGTTTGAGATTCTGATCGATTAGAAATGATCCTATGAACTTCAACAACTGCGGGGTTTGATCAGATTCTGGAACAGATGAGGTATAGAAGGTGAAAATCAAGAGAGAAGGAAGAAATATATGGAGAAGTGGAAAGAGAGAGAAAGTATTGGGTGGGTCATTTTGTTCTTATCCTTAGGTGTGTGTGTGCCGGGGTTACAGTTTTCAACTACAGTTTGCTTATTACAAACTTTAAACATAAGTAAAATAAATAAATAATCTTTCTTTTAACTTACTTTATTTCATATTCAACATAACGTTGAAAATGATAGAAACGGTAAGAAAATTAATTAATTTATGTAAGTTCATGTTCCCTGGTTTTCAGAAATACAAAATGAATATATTTTTTTATACAATTTTAGTTAATTTATTAAATATAAACAATGTGAGATTTATTGAATGAATATTTCAAAATTAATTAATGTGTTTTAAATGATCGAATATTCTTTTAATATAAAATAAAAGTGTTATATAAAAAATGTTTGAAACCAACGTCTGATAAAGCAGCACATTTAAAATATTTTTTTTTTCTAATTTTGACAAAGATACATGAGATCAGTTGTCACTCTAACACAAAATATAACCTCATTCTCTACTATAAATATGGGCATCCGTTGAATCCTTAAATAAAAGAAGCAAGATATACTTAAGAGGTAGTAAAGCAAAATAAGGATGGCTCTAACGAAGGTTGCTTTGGTAGCAATTGTTTTTGCTTTGATAGCTTGCAATGGTAAGTTGTTTGAGTTTTTTTTGTGAAGTTTTCATGTGTTAATATAGTGATCGATGGAATTTTGAAGTAATAACTTATAACATGTTTTTGTAGGGTTTGCGTTACGTGATTATAAATGTAAGAAGAGTAATGATTGCAGGGGAAAATTAGTTTTATGTAAAGATGCAGGTACCTGTATTGATGGAGTTTGTGAGTGCTTAACAGCCACACTAGATGATAAGCCAGCAAAATGTAGAACAGCTTTTGATTGTCCATTTGTTTGTGCACCACCATGTGATAAACAGTATTGTGATCCAGTCACTGGTATATGCCGTTGCTTGTGTCACGAACAGTGACAAATCTATCAATGAATATTCATTTGGAGATGATGAATTTGAATAAACATTACAAATTCTGAATTTTTATCATAATTAAAACTTTTTTATATGTTGTTTTTACACTTTACAATTTAATTATTGGAAAACTGGATGTGGGTTGGAATTAATTTTTGCAGAGATTGATTGATGACCTTTGTTTTTTAGCAAAGTAAAGAAATAAAAAAGGATTTAAATAAATATTTAATAATGACTAAAAGTTAAACGATAATTACTATAAATTGATATTATGAGTTGACTTTGGGGTTTTTAAAACAGTTGAATACTTAAATCAACCAATAATAATTCTTATAATAAATTGTTAATATAAATTGCTATTAAAAAATTTCATCAAATATATAAATAAAGGAAAAAAATTACATTGTAATTAATTATCATTAAAATTTAAAATAAAAAATTGTAATATTTAAAAACTGGATTAGAGATCATTAAATTATTAAATATTATAACTGAATAATTTCAGAAGATGGTGCAAAATTCAGATAAAGTTTGAATTAAACTGATCATATATAAATTAAAATGATTAATATTAACTATTTTTGTGATTATTAATAGAAATTAAAATAAATTTCTAATTAATAATATAATATAAAAATTTAAAATTACAATGTTATTATTATTATTATTATTATTATTATTATTATTATTATATTATAATGGATTAGGAAATAAATATATATGTGATATAAAATAAATGTGACAGTAAAATTAATTTTAAACATTATATTCAGAAATATATTTAATTGTGATGAATGTTATGAAATATTTTCATTAAATAAAATTAATTTTAAGAATTATATTAAGTAATGAATTTAATTGAGATGGATATTATTACAAATTAGTCTCAATAGTAATAATAAGATGAAATATACCCGGATTATTTTTATGGAAAATAATCTTTGAATAACTATAATAATCATATTATAATTTAAAAATAATCTTTGAACAACTATAATAATCATATTATAATTTATTTTTAAGAATATTATAGTTATTATAAAAATAAAATTTTGTATTTATGAAAAAACAAAAAGAATGAAAGATAAAATGGTATTTTTTTTAGTTGTTTCTCAATCTGTTTCATCATTTAAATTCCTTCCTAAAAAGATTGTGGTCTGTTTTAACATTAAATCATTTAAACTAATTAGGTATACAAATCTCTATATGTAATTACATTCTTTTATCAATAACTTCCATATAAATTGGTACGAGGTGTCATAACCATATACAATGAAGATAACAAAAGGCAAAGGGCAGACAAAAAATAAAAATAAGTCCAACCAACAGGATATAAAAAAATCTTTTATATGAGAATACCTTACACCAAAATAATATTACAAAACATATTTTATTTAATGAGAAAATTATATTTATTTATTAAAAATAAAATTATCTAACTTGAAAATAACATAAAAAATAATTACAAAATTTTCTTTTTTATAATATATATATATATATATATATAGACAAATGGTAATGGTAATATGGACATGGTTTTTTTTTTTTTTTTTTTCTGAAACGTCTTGTTTATATCACTTCTAAGATAACAATAATATAAATTTTGTGAAAGGTTGCATTTGTTACTCATAAAGGTTGATGTACTATATGACCTTGTATGGGTTTTACGTTATAAGAAAATTTATAACATTCTATTAGAAGTAACTAATAATTATAGTAATTATGTGTAATTATTGATTCTTAAAGTTAATATATATATATATATATATATATATATATATATATATATATATATAGAAATTTATTTATTTTCTTAAACATTAAAAAGTATTATCAATTTTTAGAGAAAAATAATTAATATTACATTTTTATGTTTGAGAGTCAAGTTCACCAATTTAAAAAGATAACAACATTAATTAATCATGTTTAACTAAATTTATTGGGACAAGATTGTTTTCGTTAAATTCAAATATATATAGAAATTGTTTTATTATATTACACGTATCCTTTATACGTAACGTTTTGTATTTGATAGTTTGCATATAATGTGATATATTATTGACGCATTCGAAAAAATATTTTTCATAGAAGTAGTGATTAAAAATTATCATCATTACTAAGTAATTTATTTAAAATAATTAATTATAAATACAATACATTTTTAAATAATGTATATAAATTTAAATAACATAACAATTTTGTTGAAAAGAAGAGTTAAAATTAAATTACAATTTCTGATCATCAAAAAAATTTCTAAATGAATAAATTATGACGCTTTAAAATTGATACTTTTGATAAAAACTTCAGATGAAGTTACTTTATTTTTTGAATAGATTGTGTTCATAGGTAAACGTTTTTTCAACAAACTTGATTTTATAAGCTTCCCATCAATATAAATTTTATAATTTTTGGGTAAAATTTTATTTTAGAATTTGAATACTAAAAATTCATATGAAGTATGTTGAAATTATGAAAAAAAAAAAAAAAAAGTAGATGATACTTTGTATTGTAAGTAATGGGTTGTCAGTAATAAACATGTTTGCACTAATATTAAGTTGTTGGAAAAATTGAAGTGTAAATAATGGGAGTATTCATAAATACAATAAGACACGACCCATATCTACACAAGGAAATAATGTTACTTTCAATTCAAAACCTTAAGACATTAGATTTGTGGATTTTTTTTTTACATGTTGTTCAACTTACTTATTTATACTCAATGTGCAAGTGGACCACACTTGGATTCCTAACAGTCTCTCCCTCAAGTGCAAAACATTTTTAAACACTAGTACTTCACAAAGGATCCTTTAAAGTGTTGTCATCATAATGGGACACACTTCTCTGGAAATTGTCAAGAAGACTTTTGATACAGGGATTTAATTGTACTTCTTTGATACCACTTGCTTGTCTTTGTTGTCATTCTTCATCTTAAAAAAGAAATTCTGAAGATAACTTTTGCCATAGTTGCACTCAAAGGTTTTCTACTTAAACGTTGATTTGCTTCTGCTTTGATGACCTCCATCCTGATATATGTATCTACTTTTCCTCCTATTAACCAAAAGCTATACATGTGAAGAGGAAGCCCCTTGAGTTTTTTCGCTTGACTTCTTCATTCAAAATAACTCTACTTTTCCTCTTATTTTTAGTAACCAAAACCTATACATGTGAAGAGGAAGCCTATTGAGTTTTTCGCTTGACTTCTTCATTCAAAATAATAATTTTTACAAAATTCATCGTCACAGCACCACTTGGAACAAAATTGGTTAGTAACACGGAGATTCTCCCATATACCAGGAAGATTATTAAGCAACCAAAGTCCCAAAATTTCATCTTCAAATTAAACACCCATGAAAGATAATTAACTAAAACAACCTTGAAATTCACTCAAATAATTAATATTATATTATAGTGGATTAGTTAATAAATATATATGTGATATAAAATAAATGTGACAGTAAGATTAATTTTCAGCATTATATTCAGAAATATATTTAATAGTGATGAATGTGTGATGAAAGATTTTCATTAAATAAATTTAATTTTAAGCATTATAATGGATTTAATTGAGATGGATATTATTAAAAATTAGTCTCAATAGTAATAATAATACCATAATGAGGAATATATCAATTAAGTGTCAGGGATTTTTTTTTTTATTGTGGTTGTTTTTCAATTTTGATCATTTAAATTCCTTTCTAAAAGTATCGTGGCGTCTTTTAACAATCTATTGCAAATAAATTTAACATTAAATCATTTTAACTAATTTGGTGAACAAATCTCTATATATAATTACATTTTTTTTATCAATAACTTTCATATAAATTGGTACAAAGGTATCACAAACAATAAAGATAACAAAGGACAAATAAAAAATAAAAATAAGTCCAAGTAACAGGATATAAAAAAACTTTTATATAAAAATACCTTACACCGAAATAATATTGCAGAACATATTTTATTTAATGAGAAAATTATATTTATTTATTAAATATAAAATTATCTAACTAGAAAATAACATAAAAAATAATTATAAACTCTTTTTATATAATAATATATATAAAGGTCAAAAGGTAGTATGCACATGTTTTTCTTTTTTTTTTTTTCTTTT
>Ga0209700_103424_pt1 | contig 30434 bp, 16 predicted proteins | sample SiratroredBW_FD_187528 | JGI IMG/M metagenome (GOLD analysis project Ga0209700, IMG submission 187528) | Root nodule microbial communities of legume samples collected from California, USA - Siratro red BW (SPAdes) (version 2) | ecosystem: Host-associated > Plants > Roots > Nodule | place: USA...
AAAAAAAAAAAATAAAAAAAAAAAAAAAAAAAAAAAAAATATATATATATATATATATATATATATATATATATATATATATATTATTTCTTATGATCTCTTACCAAGTTATTTATGAGAATATTTTTCTTAACATTTTACTCACATTTACATTCTCTGCGATTTTGTAGAGAAAAAGAGCCTATAAAAATGAAATATATAATTTGAAAAGAAAAACACGTAGAATGTTGAGTTATTTGGTTTAGAACAAATGGATGATAAAAATGATAACAAATTTTATTGGAGTGAGATAAGAGAAGAGAATATAGTGAAGCAGTGAAAATATTATACCACTCTTGCAAATTCTACTAAGGCTACCATCGTACAAGACAAAAACGTTTTTATTATGAGATCCACATCTACCCCAATTAATTCTCTCACCTCCTAGTCAACTCTACAAAACCACCTGACATATTTAAATCATCGTACCAAACAGAATGTTGATTTTATTTAAATGGTTATTATAAAAGAAATTTGAAATGGTTGCTTTGTCCTACATTTCTTTTTCCTAAATAATGAAAATAGTTTCGTTAAATCTTTATATTTTGTTAACCATTTACACGCGCACAAAAGGATTGAATTATATATAGTAAAAAAAAAAAACAGCGTAGAGAAATCGAAGCACTTAATTATTTAAAAGCCTTTAGCATGCTATTTGAAGTATGAATTAAAAGGTATTTGCTTTCCATTGTAGTTGTTGTGTTTGTTTGTAGGCTTTAAGGTGATGCAATGAGCATATAAAATCTTTGCTCACTGCAACTTTTAATTTCTTGAGTTAACAGTGTGGAAAGAATTCTTGAACGGTATGAGAGGCATTCGTATGCGGAGAGGCAAGAAGGTGCAGGTGATCAAGCACCAAATGTAAGACTTCAATTTCCTCTTAATCAACTTTTAACTGTTATTTTCATATTACTTTAGCAAGGATGCAATAATTATTATGCATTGTTAGTCTAAACTTTTAGCTGTCAACTAATTAAAGATTATTATTAGTATCATTTTTAATATAGTTTCATAAAAAATTGTTAAATATATTGGAATCATAATTAAATTTCAGCTATAAGATGAATTTGGGCTGGAAAACAAATAAATCTATTTCATGATGTATCGAGTTTCATAATAGTTAAAATTGTATTCAAAATCTTTTACATAATCTATAACCCTATGTTAAGAACAATGTTAAACAACTTTGAAATCTTAAAGTAACAATAATGATTTTATTTATAATCAATAATTTGTTATATATGACATGAAATTAACCATTATCTGGATCAACAAACTTTGAACTGGTTGTGCGACAACTTTTCCAAGGGGGTATAAACTAACATTTTAATAATAAGTAACAATGTTAATAATTTAGACTATGAATAATGCAAAATTTTGACTAAGAACAATATTAGTTTCTTTAGCAGAAATATTTTTTTTCTTATTATGATTGAAATTTTTACCTCAGTATATATGAGTGGATACGTTATAAACTAATATTAATTAAAGAACGATTAAAGACATGTAATGTAATAACTTGCTATTTTATGTACACAAGGAAACAACTTTAATGAGTTGTCAAGTAATCGAAGATCATTATTATAGTATGATTTTTAATATACTTATTCTACAAATCAATAAAACTTACCATTAATAATCATCATAATATTTCGTCAGAAAGGAGACAAATTTTGAGGAGGAGTTGAGTTATGAACATGCTCTACTTTTTTACCTTTTCATTTATCACTTCGGTTCTGAGGACACTATTGACCTGTCACTTTATAGTTATGTACATGTCACTTCCGTTTTTCTCCAATGTCACAAAATGCAAGAAAATTGCCCTTCCAGAACTGTATGTATAAGTAGGAAGATAATATATATATATATATATACTACAAAAATAATTACTACACTTATTTTTTTCAAATAATAATTTCATGCATCAAATATGTTATATTATATCAAATCTCATAAATCAATAATAACTCAAATCAAAACTTATTAATAGTAATTTATTTTGTAGGTTACAATTAATTTTTTTAGAATTTTAATTGGGACAAAATTTAATTCCAACCAAAATCAAATTTTTCCAACAATTTTTCTTCTTCTTATTTTCTAAATAATTTAAAACAGATTATTGTGTAATTAATTTTTTCTCATAATTTTTTAATTATTAATAAAAATAATTACAATTTATGAGAAATGAAAGAAAAAATCTAATTTTAAGAAAACAATTAGCTAATGAGACGTCAATTCATTCATCTTCTACCACTTTTCTGAGCATAAATATATTTTAATTAGAAGAGAAATATGTAATTCAACTCACTTTATCACATTTCTCCTTATGTTATGGGTGGTGGGGGGCAAGAAACTCTATTTCCCCTCCTTTCTTTCCAAACAATTCATGAACAAAGAGTTTGAAAAAAACCTAGCAAATTAATTCCCCATTATAGATTTTAAACTTTTGCTTAACTAATTTAGTAACAAGCCAAATATTTGAATTGTTAATGTGATAAAAACTTGGAAATATTAATTTAACACCAATTTTTTTTGCTGAACTAATATGAAGGAATAAATAAAAAATAGAAAATATTTCAACAAAAATCTGTGTCTAACTATATTTACGCATAACATCCCTAAAAAACGTGTAATAGTATTAAAAAGTAAATTTTAAATTTAATTAAAAAAAAAAGAAAGTCACTTTATAAAAGAAAGTCGGACCACTTATGTGTTATATTTTTATTTTTTTTTTGAACAGCACTTATGTGTTATATATTTAATCATATTTCTAAATGACACGGATCTTCAAGAAATAGTCCCTGAAGTGATTAAGATAAATATGGATATTTTATTTGATAGTTGTTACTGTTACAATAAATTAGAAGTATTGGAATACTGATATAATTATCTGCTTGCATTGCTAGAAAAACTGGGTTATGGAACAAGAGAGACTGAAGGCTAGGGTGGAGGCACTGCAGCGACATCAAAGGTATTGAAATTTGATGAAGAAGAGGTACTTGTGTTTGTTGTGTAATAAAATATGCAATGGCAGATTCAGTGCTTCCTTTCAGGAATTTTATGGGAGAAGAGCTTGATAGCTTAAATCTTAGAGGACTTCAGAGTTTAGAACAACAACTTGATTCCGCCCTCAAACACATTAGATCACGAAAGGTGAAATAAAACTACACATGCAACAACCTACATTGGTTATAAGTTGTATACACATATCATATACATTCTAGTTATTCTAGTTAGCAGATTCATTTAAATAAGTAACTATTTTGGTTATAACTCCATTATAGCCCTTAATCAAAAGTACAAATTTGAAAGTATAATTCTTTTAACTTATTTTATATTAATAATAATAAATTTATTTCTTTTTTTATTTTCACTTTATTGCATTATGAGTGAAACCAGATTCAATCCATAAAATTTAACCTTAATTGGTTGTGTGATCTCTCTGAATATGTCTTGCTGGTGACGAAATATCCACAAATACATAATTACATGATTGCACTTGAGATTCTCCTGATATAATTTGTAGTTGGAATTGAATGTCATTGTTTATCATTATCTTTGTGCTAATGTGCAGAACCAAGCCATGCATGAATCGATTTCAGAGCTTCAGAAAAAGGTGAGTTTTTTTAGTAAACAACCGAGTTTTTCCATTACAATGATAGTGAACAGTTTTTTTTTTTTTTTTTTTTTTTTTTCCTGCCCCAGTTTAATGTTTTGATTAACGTTACATATGGTTGATTATAAGCTTGTGTATTAGTTTGTAAAATTTGGATTTGAAATCTCACGCGTACATGGTTTGAGTGAACAACAGATAAAAGAAAAAGAGAAGGCACTGAGCCCTGAAAAGCAGGAGGGGTTGCAAAATATCGGGGATGTGACTTCTGTCATTTTAACTAAGCCATTGGAGTCCCTGAATATTGGGTTAGTATCTTTGATCTGAATCTATGCTTATCGTATGTGCGTTTCGCTATATGCATGAATTCTCTTACCTTGCATGAATATGCATCTGCATGAATTCACTTTTGAGTTCCATCTTGTAATAGGTATGATATATAATATGAAGAAAATGAAGAAAAATATAAAAAATAAAGAAATAAGATCGAATACAAATATGAATATATTATAATAACAATTATCAAGTTTAATAGTTTGACAGTAAGATATAAACATAAACCAAATTAAAAATAAAAATTGATAGTGTGATATGTCTCATGAGTAAACCGGTTTAATGCGTTAGAACAATTGTTTTATACTCATAAATTTACTTTTTCTTCTATTTCATTTTTTTACATCACTTATCATATTTTTTTCATTTCCTTTCTTTCCCTTACCTACATTCTCAAAATAAGTTGTAATGTAGGCAATACTTCTAATTGAAATACTTAATTATGCATCAAGAACTCGTAGAAGGTCTCATCATTAAAACCCACCTTATTATTTATTATTAGTTGAATTTGGATTTGTAAGTATTAATACTAATTAAGTGACTTGGGAGACTTGATATAGAGGCTCCCCAGAAGGCAAATGTAACGAAGGAAGTCCAACGTCAAGTCAACCTAAAACCATACTTCCTCCTTGGATGATGACTCGTCCTACAGATGCAGAGCAAGCTTGTTAGGATCATACCCATTGTATACAATAAGTACACATCATTGAAGACATTTGGTGGTGACTATACACCACTGGGATTGTAATTTGTATGTGAGGTGTTTGACTGCATTTTAATGTTGCCAAGTATATTAAGGTTCTGTATAAATGATACGAATAAAATTGACTTCCAACACAAGGTTCTAGTTTCACACATATCGATCCAATATAAAATTTATGATAGATTTAAGTATAGCTCCAAAGTATTTTTCTTTTATAGGCAATGAACTATATTTATGGCTTTTAAAAGGAGTACTTTATTCATACACACAAAAGAACCAATAAAATCATCATGATGACTATAATAATTTATGTGGTTCTGAACAAATATTAAATAATCAACTTTGGGACATGTTGAAACTGTACTTAAAATAACTGCAATACATTTGATTTAATTTATTTTTATATTCAATTATTTGGATTTGTTTAGTTGTTAAATATATGACCATAATTTATTAATATTTATGTATAGAAATATATTTCAAGATTTATTAAATGGACAAATCAATAAAACATACATCATTTTCTTCGATTATATTTTGATTTTACGTCTTTTAATTTATTGAGTGTTATAAATAGTGAGTTCAGCACCAATTTTTGATAGTGAGAATATGAATTATAAACTATAAGGATTGATCAGTCTTATTGAAAAATTAGATCTTTAGGAGAAATATAAGAAAAATATCATGTTTTTGAGTTGTTTGAAAATCCAACATAGGCTCATATGAAATATCATGAGGAGAAGAAGACAGAAAAAGTAAAGAATGTTTTTGTTTTCTTCTATGTCAAATATTACTTTTACAATAACTATAAATTTCAAATTTGTCAAAAGATTTGGGATTATCTCAAGAACATGTAAGTGTTCAATTTGAAAAAAATTTCAAAATTATATTTAAACATAATTCATGTTTAATCAAGACAAAAAGACAAGAATATGTTTAGATTGAAAATGAGATATAAAAGTTATGCTTTAAATCTAATAGCTTTTTTCGAGCACAACAATCAATATTAATATATAACACAATATATTTGGACATTTTCATCTTAGAAAAGTGTTCTAGATGTATAAACATGTCTTGGTCACAATGATTAAAAACAAACCTGACTTCTCAATCTAGTAATGGAGTCAAAAAATCATTTACTCAAATCACTTGAAAAGTAACTCAAAAGCTACAATTAATTCATATAAATGTTGGAAAACCTCTAAATGATAATAAATATTATATTACTTTTAGTAATGATTATAATAAATATTATTAGATTTATTTTTTAAAATTCAAAACTTAGATTTCCAGTATTTTATAGAAATATAAAACCTTTGCCAATAATAAAAGTAGGTGCATGTTGTAAATACAAGATCTGATAACAAAAAAGAATATACAAATAACGTTTGTGATAAACATCACAAGAATATGACATTGAACACCAACTTACCTGTCCTACACTCCATAAGAGAATGTTGTACTCCTTTTATAAATATTATCAATGAATAGCTCTTTGATTTTGTCGCCACCCTAGCACCGAATCATCTTCATGAATAATATGTGTCACTTAAATAATCTGAACTCCTAATCTAAAATAAAATAAAAGGGTAAGATTAAGAGATAAAGGAACTCTTTGATAATTTATTTGATAGTTTATTTGTTTAAACTTGTAAAATTAAAATTGTTTTAAAGACATTAATTTTATTTAAATTTATATTTTGTTGTGTAACTTATTTGAATTCTTTTTTATAAAGGTTAATTTTATTTGTATTAATATTTTATGATACAGGTTTATTTACATTAAACTTTAAAATAAAAATTTTTACTTGAATTTATATTTTAAAGAATAATTTTTTAAAAGAATTATTTAGAATTTTAAAAAATATCCATGAATATATATAGATAGCGGAGGTATTTTTAAAATGAATGCTCAATCGATCGAGTAACTATTACTCTTGCTTGTGTGGACTCATTATTGTAAAACTCACAAAGTAAATTGGAAAACTCATTATTGTGGGTTTGAAAGATATATGACATGACTTACATGAATCGTGCATCAAGTTTGTTTTACATACAGATAACATTAGAGAGGAACGATGCTACTTCAAATATAATAATAGCAATTGTTTAAGTTTATTTGTATCAAATATTAAATTATTTAATCCTATTTTTATTTTGATTTTTTTAATGTTTTTGAACTCCATATTGGGTCTACAAAACTCCAGAGTCCATAGATTCACATGTCGATGTGGATCCAAAAATATTGGACCACAAAACCTTCTCACAATGTGTACTCAATCAATGTCTCCAAAACAAATGAAATCAAATAAAATAGTCATTCTTAAGTAGGGTTTAATTTTAATTTCAGCATTTTTAGAACATTTTACCTTAATTTTATATTATTATTTTTATATATTTTCAAATAATGGAAATTAATGCTATTATTTTATTTCATTCTATTGTATCTAAGTACAATTATCTTCTAAGAAAGACATACATAAAAAAATTCGTTTCCTTACATAAAACATCTTCACATCCAATCATTGAAGGATGTTTTGTGACTTTTGTGATGAAGGAAACTCTGAACCGCTTAAGATTACGTGGCTCCATGTTTCAACGTTTAAAATTCTAAAGCAACGTGATCTCCATGACTCCTCAAATTGATAAAAAAACTTTTTCATATATATAAACTCCTTAATGATTAGTGCGCATAATTCTAATGTTAATAATAATTTTGTATTGGAAGTTGTTGTCTCGAGAATCATTCTTCCACGTGTGTGGAAACCATTAAGGATTAAAGAATTGATGTCAACATTATCAACTATGGTTCATCATGCAAATTCCTCTTGATGGTTGGCACGTTCAATATTAGCCCCACATCGAAGAAACCACACGGAAACAGACGAAGAAACCATTAATTGGCATTTGAAAGAGCGGCAGAAGAGAACAAAAAGGTTCAAAGTCAAGGGTGAGTGTGAGTGTGACAAAGAAGCTGGCCTTCATTAATTTTGCTCCTATTTTTGTGTGTATATAAGGACACAATTTGAGTCCTTTGGGACTAACCCGACATGGGAAGACGTATCAGGCTATGCTTTGGTCACGCCACGCCTCGTGTTCGAGCCTGTTCTGTTTCTACTTTCCGCTCCAAGTCCCCTTCCTCTGCTTCTAACAAATATGCAAACAGAACTGAGTTTTCAGGCAATGCCGGCCACCACTCTAACGGGCCTGAAGCAGGCAATAAGATAATGGTGGTTGTGGATTCTAGCTTTGAAGCAAAAGGGGCTCTTGATTGGGCACTTTCTCACACTGTTCAAAGCCAAGACACTCTTGTTCTTGTTCATGTCACCAGACCCAACACGGAAGGTGAGAACTAATATTGTTATTTTCTGTTCGTACCTTATTCTAATTAGCATGCTCTTAGATATTGGCTAACTTAGAATGCATTTCTTAGTTTAGTTCTTCAAAAATTAAACTTTCGTATTCTTTGTCAGATCAAATTGATAGTACAAAACTTTACAGAATTACCCATTTGATCTAACTGGGACACTCTAAATTATTAAAGTAGAAGTTTTTAAATTTATACAAAATGTATTAAGCCTTTAATCTAGTACTGATAAGGTAAGTTTGACCAAACTGTTTTCACAGGTACGGAATCTGATGGAAAGTTCAATGTGAAGGCTTATCAACTTCTCCTTGATATGAAAAGTGTGTGCGAAAGGAAGAGACCCGGGGTAAGTTTGTGTAGAGAAAAGTGATTGTTTTGTCATGAAATGGACATGCATGAATGAGTGTTGTTGTTGACGGGTTTCAGGTGGTGGTGAATGTGGTGATGTTGGAAGGAGAGGAAAAGGGTGTTGCCATAGTGGAAGAGGCGAAGCAACAGAGGGTGTCACTATTGGTTGTGGGACAAAGAAAGCGATTCTTCTTATGGTGCATGTTGCGAGCATGGGTACGAAAGGGAAAAGGACCAGGCTTCGTGGAGTATTGCATACAGAACTCACCCTGCATGACAATTGCCATCAGGAGGAAGAATAAGAAGCATGGGGGCTACTTGATTACTACCAAACGCCACAAAAATTTTTGGCTTTTGGCTTAGTATTTTGACCATTTGTCAAATGTGATGAGGTGTTAAGAGTTTTCGTCCTTGTTCAAATTGGTTGCACAAACTTTTACTGTACTTCAAATTAATTATGAATATACGTTTACTTGTGCATTTTAGAAATGGTCCTTTCAAAGTTGCAAGTGAGATTAAACTAGAAACAAGTTAGCTAAATATGCCACATTTTGCAATACTACTATGAAGCATAAGCTACATGTGTTGCAGAGCATTTTCAGAAATACTGAACAATCTTCATTTGTTCCACCCCACGCAGGGGATATAATTGAAAGTTCAAATTTAAGATTTATGATTGAAGGAAGTTAAAAACAGGAAATGGTGGATAAAGTAAAGAACTGAAAGTTAGAGACTCAGATATCAGAAAGAAAAAGAAGAAAAGAATGAAGCATTGTTGAGTTGAGCAATGTAATACTGCCAAAGAGCATTGTTCCGAGTGAAATTAATAAAACGGTGAGAAATCAATTTGCTATGGGCTAGCCCAACAAGGTGATCAGTTTTAAGGCTTTTTCTTCTTGTACAGTGACATTGTGTTTGAAGAAAAGATTTCAACAATTCCAAATGGATTATATTTCAATTACTTGATTCTTTTAAATTTTTTAAATATTTTATTTGAATAAAGAAATTGAAACATCTTATATTTATTTGGATAGAGTAATTAAATTTCTATTTTTTAGGTAAGAAATTATTTTAAAATATAAAATTGTAATATTAAATTTTACCAAATATATATTATATATTAATATAATTTTAAATATGAAAATAAATTAAATAACTCATTTTTAATCATATAATATTTAATAATTTAAATAAAGACAAGCATTAATATATTTTACGTCAACATTGGTGACTTTAATAAAAGAAATATAATATTATTTATTAATTATTTCATTCAAAACAATAAAAGAATTTATAAGATGTGAAATATTCATGGTGTAGTGTGACATGAAATTAGGCAGCATAATAAATAACTATTTCATTCTCCTGTTACCAGAGTCATCTTCAAAAACAATGACAACTTCACTGTCACATATAGCTGTAACAATGACTTTATCATATTTTTCTTATAATTATTGTTGTCTTTATCTTTTATCTTTATTGCTTAAGGATATTGTACTCTTTCATCAAGTATTACAATTAATTATAATAAAGACATTTGATGTCCTTGAGCTTCACTTTTTTCACTTTTCTCAACTTCTTATGATTCTTAAATTTATGACAATTCTTATACAAATTTCTTTCTATTGACTTCATAACTAAAGCTTAATATTTATTGAGTTGATAAGCTAATCTTATTATTGTCCTTTTTCATAGATTATTCATTTAAATGATTATCTTTGATCTGTCAAAAAGTCAATTTTCAAATAATATAATTGCACAAGGATATTACTAATGTAACGTGCAAAGTAACAACAATGCAAACAGTTCACCATCAAATATAATCTCCATAATAATAAATTGTTCACAATATTTTAAAGTGTTATAGCTAATCAAGATTTCTTTATTGAATGAATTTTTAGACTCGTTTAATCTCTTCCATTACTTGATCATACAAATAATCTTTTTATTTAACTTTCCAATCTCCTCCAAGTTTATCTTTTGATTTAATACTTTTTCAGTATATATATATATATATATATATATATATATATATATATATATATATATATATATATATATATATATATATATATAAATTTACAAAATAACAAATCTTCTATTCAGAATTTCACATTAAATAATCGGTAGAATTCCTAGCCCCATCATCACCTCCAATCTTTTGAGCACAAACCAAAACTCCTAACCAAAGCTCTGTACCAGGAAGATAATAAAAATAACAATTGAAAATAAAATTCACATTAAAAAAACATCTTTTTCTTCCTTTATTTAAGTTACTCAATAAATTAGTGACACATTTTCTCTTACAAATATTAGAGAATAAATTTAGCACTCTCCTAACAAAAACAAAAACCATTTTAAAATCAATTAACGTTGTGTTTTGAAAATAATCAAGTGTTGAATTAAATTCAAAACGATTTTGAAATTTTGGATGAGAATTATGCTATCTAAGTATAAAAAATACTTATCATAACTTGGTTGTTTAACACTTTTTAGAAGGTGCAGAATCATATCTTCACTTTAAGAAAAATGCCATTAGTTAACTTTTCAGTTCAGGGAGGCAGACCTTGTGCCAGCAATATGCTTTATTTTTTTTTAATTTTCTTTTTCACTTTTACATGTATTCCTGTTTTCCCAGTATTTTGTGAATCTGAAGTTAAGATAAAAGCAGAGGAAGAAGAACTGATAACAGCTCGTGCCATCACGTGAAGACATGTTTACAGTGGGCAGTGAAAAAAAATAAGCTCAGTTACTCACAAAGCTTCATGCACAGACTACATCTAATTAATTAGGTTATGTTTCGAGTTTTTATGGAACTAATATAATAAGTAAGAAGTTGTTTTAGTTTAATGAAAAATTTTTGGACAATATTTGATAGTAATATGCTTTTATCATTATATTATTTAATTTTATTAGATTATTTTATTTCAAAATTTATTGTTTAATTAAAATTATAATATAAATTGTATTTATAAACCTTATAATAATATAAAATTGTTTAATATGTTACTAATATACATTAAAAATTATGCAATGTGTATTTTTAAAACATATATAAAGATAATAAGAATTCTTTGACCACGTATTTACAGTTATTTAGTTTTATAAAATTTTATACAAATTAATTAACCTAATATCCAGTAATAATTCAAAAAATAAATTAGTGAAAAAAATATTTATATACAGTTATTATTAACATACTTGTTAAATGTTTTATTTGACTTATACAGTCGGATAGTTTAATAATCTTATACCGTTCAAACATTTTTTATTTTTCTTAATAAAAATAAAAGAATAAAAGTATAATAGAATATAATATATTTTTTAAAAAAATTAAGATTTAACTAATAATATAATATTTGTAATAATAATATACGCGATGAGAGTTGCGAGAAAAAAATAAGTTGTCTGAAAATATTTTTAATGAACTAAATATTATTTTCAATTCGCTTTATACTATTTAGAAAAATAAATAACTTTTGGAAAAAATGTAGAGAAAATTATGTTTGTCATTTAGAATAATAAATTATTGTCCTGTTATACATTAGAAACAATCCTCTTACTCCAATCTTATGAATCATGACATTGCATCTCATATGTCTCGTCAACAAATTTCATTGAAAAGGGTAAAATGGAGAAGCAACTCTGTAATATGCCACATCAATTCTATGCACCAACCAAATTCTAAAGATAATAATATAAAATGTGATGAATGACACATTTATAGGAACTATCAGTGTACCAATTTGGCACGAAAATATTCATTAATGTATTCATTTATTTATTTGCCATTTTATTTACTTATTAATTTGTTAAATTTTTTAACTTTTTATTTCATTAGCCTATCGAGTTATTAATTTTTTAACTTATTAAGTTATTATGTTATTTATTCATTTACTAACTTATCAAGTCATTAACTTTTTTTTTTACTAAAATTAGTTTATTAACTTACTAAATCATAAGTTTATTTTTAAAGATATTGGTAAAAGTTTAAATAATTATTATAAAACGTAGTTATGAATATATTTATAATTTAGTTATTCTTAGTCGAAGGTTAATCCTTTAAAATATTGAGATTATTTAAAACATTGTGCGTGATGCAACATTTGAGCCTTTGACTATATACTTTAAAATGATTGGGATAACGCTTTCAAAACGTAAAAAAACATTTGCATTTCTATTGTCATTTCAATTGTAATTTACTTAAAGAAGTAAGTATATTCAAATTTAATCACTTTATAGACTAAAATAACATTGAGTAGCTACGTAAAACTAATAACTAGAAATAAAATTCAGAAAACAGGGTGTGATACAAGACAGTTTCTAATTAGAAAACTGAAGTGATAAATAAATTACTCTTTCAAATTTTTTAAAAAAATTAAACACTCACACAAATTTAAATAATAATAAAAAATACTTCCATTTTCAGTTGTAAGAAAAGAAAAAAACTTTATATAACATTTAACACACTAAAATTTTTCTATATTTTAATACTTTCTTTCTTAGACATTAAATAAATGTATATAATTAACTGAAAAAATAGTTAAAAAATGATTTTGTTTCTAAAAAAATGAGTGAGGTATTAATAAATAAAATTTGAGTTATGAGAGTGAGATGAGTGTTTTGAACAGTGAGAAATGAATGATATATGAGGCTAACAGGTGAGAAGTGACAAGTTTGAAGCTCTATGTGTAGGTTTCATTTGATGGCATCATTGTTTATTTTTGTATCTGATTCATTGAGGGAGTAAATGAATCCACAGTGACTGAATAAGCCTTGCAATTGCATGTTTCCTTCCAATAGGGAGTTTCCTGCGATTCAGATTGGAATTCGAATTCGAATCCACAATTCAATTTCAATTCATGCTGTTGGGTTGCCGCCGCCGCTGGATTCGGTGGTGAATCGGTGAAAGATGCGACGACGGGCTGCCGATTATCGGCGCCCGGTTCGACGGAGGTTTTCATATTGGATCTGGCTTCTCCTCGCCTTCTCCTCTATCCTTGCTCTCCTTCTCTTCCTTCTCCAGCACAACCACCACCACCAAGATCCGCATCGTTATCCTTTGCCGGTAACTCTCAGCTTCTCTCTTCTCTTTTCATTCCCAATCGCAACTAATTCATACCATGCTCACGTATATATCTATCTTACATTTACTTAGCCGATAAGATTATGATGTCGCTGATTAGATCCTAATTGAAATCGTGTCTTTTCGGTTACTCACTCTTATTCACTAGCTTCACGCCATTAGCCACGTTCCTTGTGTAATCCAGTGTCCGTAAATTTGTGATAGATGAATTTGTCTACATTGAGCCAACAAGAGTGTTTGTGTTTTTTAATTTTAGTAGGATAAGCTCATTATGCGCTTTATATCAAATCTAGCGTGGATTCAAGTTTATCTGTACAAGTAACAATAGTAACGTTTGTGGTTTTTGGAGGGAGAGGAGAGGAGCCTCCAGGACTCTATTCATATGGTCTGAATCTGTTTACTTTTGTTACCAGTGGCTTTTGTTTGGCATGTTAAATCATTTTTTTTAGTTTGTACTTTGGGTACACTGAAATCTGTGTTTGAATCCTATTGAAAATACGAAGTAAAAGGACATCGGTTATTGTTGAATAAACCAAGATTTTTTTTAATTACCTTTTACCCTTTTGAAAGGTAAGAGATTAATCGGTTTGGGAACTGTTCTGTATTTACTTGCACATCGTTCCCCTTACAACTGTTCACTCACATGCCGCCCATCTTCGGAAATTTTTATGCCATAGTTTCTCATTGAACCAAAACCTGTGACTTGATAGTTATTCTACTTTTCAACAACAATCTATTATTCATTTGACTCCCCCTTCCGTGTCATGTTTAGTATCCGTCTCCTGTTCATTTGACCTGTTTCCAGATGCGTAGTTAGTCAGAATGATGATAAACTTTTCATCGTTCTATTATATTGGCATCCTTTGCTGTAGTTATTATCTAAAGCTCTTTCAAGTCATCCAACAATCAGGAAAATATCTAAAACCATGACATGCTTCTCAGAAAATGTTTTCATGAATATGAGTTTAGTTTGGATAAACTTATTGATAAACACTTACTGGAGAAGGAAATGCAAAGGTAAAATAAATCAAATCTGAAATCAAAATATGTACCTCACCTTTTCTGAACTTTTATCTAATTTCTCCAAAAGTTGAGGTGTATAACTTGATTTTAAATTGAGAGAAGTTTGACTATTTTACCTTCATATTTCTTCTATAATTACGTACGAAGAAGTTTATCTAAATTGGGTCGTGATACTACTTGTACACATTTGCTTCTATATGCATGAATTAATTTCAAACTCAATTTTCTGTATGATATCAAAAGCATTAGTTGAGTGATTTCTCTTCAATATGAAACAGTAAACAGGATTAAATGTTTTGATAGTGTAAAAGAGTGGGTCTTGAAGACTACTGATGCATGTAAAATAGGCTATAGAAGTGAAAGACCGGAGGCCTTAACTTCGAGTCCCAGAGAACTTATCCATTTCTATAAACCACTAGCAGAGATATATTATAGCTCCATAAATCGTAGTTATTATTGTTACCTTTTAGTTAATATCACTTTCTGTTGTTACAACTTGCAAGTATTCCCTTATCTGTCCCTTTTGGATACTGATGGAGCAGGTGAATTTGCTTTTGCAGGAGAGAAATGGAAGAGTTGAACATTTTGCTAAAGAGAGTTTGAATTTTACCCAAGAGATTTTAAGTGTAACATCATTTTCACGACAGTTAGCAGAACAAATGATTCTGGCCAAAGCTTATGTGGTTATTGCCAAAGAACATAACAATCTTCACCTTGCCTGGCAGCTTAGCTCAAAGATCAGAGATTGCCAGCTTTTGCTTTCAAAAGCGGCCATCACTGGTGAGCCCATCACGTTGGAGGAAGCAGAGCCAATTATTAAAAGCCTTTCTCTTCTAATGTTTAAGGCACAAGATATCCATTATGACATTGCAACCACAATAGTAACCCTGAAATCGCATATTCAAGCTCTTGAAGAGCGAGCCAATGCAGCAATAGTTCAAAGCACCGTGTTTGGTCAAATAGCAGCTGAAGCAGTACCTAAGAGTCTTCATTGCCTAAATGTGAAACTCATGTCTGATTGGCTAAGGATGCCATCTCTGCAGGAACTCTCAGATGAGAGGAAAAACTCCCCACGGCTTGTGGACAACAATCTATATCATTTCTGCATATTTTCAGATAATGTACTGGCAACATCTGTAGTTGTAAACTCAACTGTCTCCAATGCTGACCATCCAAAGCAATTGGTCTTTCACATTGTCACTAATGGAGTCAGTTATGGGGTAATGCTTGCATGGTTCCTACGTAGTGACTTTAAAGGAGCCACCATAGAGATACAGAACGTTGAGGAGTTTCATTGGTTGAATGCATCTTATTCTCCTCTTGTCAAGCAGCTCCTCAATCCTGATTCAAGAAACTTCTATTTTGGAGCATATCAAGATTTAAATGTTGAACCCAAAATGCGGAATCCCAAGTATCTGTCTTTATTGAATCATCTCCGGTTTTACATCCCTGAGATTTATCCGCAACTAGAGAAGGTAGTCTTCCTGGATGATGACCTTGTTGTCCAGAAGGATTTGACCCCACTTTTCTCCCTTGATTTGCATGGGAATGTGAATGGTGCTGTTGAAACTTGTCTGGAGGCCTTCCATCGATACTACAAGTATCTCAACTTCTCAAATTCGGTTATTAGCTCGAGATTTGATCCCCAGGCATGTGCATGGGCATTTGGTATGAACATTTTTGACTTGGTTGCATGGAGGAAGGCAAACGTGACCACAAGATATCACTATTGGCAAGAGCAGAATGCTGACGGGACACTCTGGAAGCTGGGGACACTTCCTCCCGCTCTTCTGTGTTTTTATGGTTTGACAGAGCCACTTGACAGAAGATGGCATGTTTTAGGATTGGGTTATGACCTAAATATTGACAATCGCCTCATTGAAAGTGCGGCAGTCATTCACTTCAACGGGAACATGAAGCCGTGGTTGAAGTTAGCCATAGGCAGGTACAAGCCACTATGGGACAAGTACATAAATCAAAGTCACCCTCATCTTCAAGATTGCGCCACAAGTTGAAATGCACTACTTCTCGATTGCTGATGGATTATGCAATCTCAGATTATTTTATACTCTTGATCTTTGGTTGCCTAAATGTAGAGCCAGAAGTAGAATTTTTTTACTTCGCTAGGAATCATTTTTCATCCCTTCTCTTATCTATTCCCCAAATTTTCTTTTGAATCAATCTTGAAAGAAAACAGAATGATTTCTTATACACTACAAAGTTTATATGTGTTAGGTGAAGAGATATGGGAGAAATCCATTTTTGGCCGGGAGGGCTATCTTTTCTCTTTATGCTGGTGGTAGAATGATTGTTCTTTAGTAATTCTTGTAATAATTTATCAGCTCTTTCAAATAGCAATGTAATCGAATGAAAACATTTTTTCCCTTTTCCGTCGTGTTATGGGTTACAGAAATCTTACAGTTACCTTTTGCCAGGTGAACGCAACTTTATCAGCTAAACCAACTATAATTTGTTGGGTATTGTGATCCCTTTAGAACTACGTATCAATTGTAGAGGAAAAGGCAAGCCAATTTAAAGCTGATTCTAATATCACTTTTTAGGCAACTGGTGGAACAAAGACAAGGATTGAGGAACAAACCTGGAAGTAAATTACCACAATGGTAGGACAATGACAGCATAGGTTACCATTTCAATTCCTCAGTTTTAATTTACATAATAACAGAATAGGGTAGATTGATAGCATGTTTCAAACAACGTCTTGGCAATACATCTGACACTTAACCACATCAAACCACTCAAATGATGTAGAAGTTACAATAGGATCGTGAAAACAAATAGCCAACAGCCATTGTGTTAACTACTTTGTAAAATCTTTTTTTCAATTTGATTTTCTTAACTGTGATTCACCAATAATAACATTATAATTTTTGAAAATAGTTTTTTAAAATATTACATACGTCCAAATGGACTAGTTGATATCCAAGAGTATTTCGTGAAACATGAAATGATTTTATTTAAGGATGAATAAAAAGTCATATCGTTTAAATTTTAGCTGGGTTGGATTCGGATTGACCCGTAACCCATCAATACCAACACTTTTATCATTTTTTTTTCATCATAATTATCTAACACTTTTAATGATGTAAGTTAACACTTTATTCTCTTTTAAGATTAAAATGTTGATCAATATTGTTTGAATTATTTTGATGTTTAATTTATTTGTTTATTTAATTATATATGTTTGACATTTTAATTTTCACATGCTATCTTTATAATATATAATTTCCTAAGTATAATCAAATACTGAGTAAAATAAATGAATATTTAAAAATAGGTGCACAAAATATACTTAAGTGAATCAACTTAGTTAATTCATCCCGTAATAGGTTTCTGACTAACCAAAAGGTGATTTAAGTTGAGTTGATTTGTTTCTAGCTTAAGAAATGGTGAACCAACTTACATGAAACTAGTTAATTTTTTTTAACACCCCTAACCATGCTTTTTAATCTGTAGTTGAATTAAGAGGTTATGCATTTTAATATATTAAATCATCAATCACAGGTTAAATTAATTAAGTCACAAGTTTAACCATTTTTGACATGCTTATAAGTTAAACTTTCAATACATATGCAATCAGACAAATAGATTAAAGAATTATTTTTCATCAGCCCTATTAATGCCTATTAACACCTAATGGTAGGCAAAGTCCATGGTGGGATGCCTTCTGAAAAAAAAAAGACACAGGAGAGATGCAAGCTCAGGGTGCAAAAATCAGAGTTATCTTTTAAAGGTTATCATTATTACATGTATTTGGAACAACTCCATAATATGGCACATCAAATCTATTATATTATCAAACAAATTCACCTTAAAACGAAATTCTAGTAATGGTAATATAAAATGTGATGAATCGCACATCTTATGAACTATATCAGTATCGCTATTTGGTAGGAAAATATTTATAAAATGCACGAAAGTGGTTATTTGACCAATTAAATTCTTCCTGAATATACATGGTTGGTGAAAGTAAAACCTTGATATGTCAGTTGTGTAGTTTTCGTAAGGAATCTCTTGGACTATTTATCTTCTTCCATATGTATTTATACTTGTATTCTCATAGTTTTTCACTAAAAAACTAAAATAAAATCATTGCTGTATTTCATATTCTCTTCCTTTTATGAATGAATAAACTATTCCCTTTCTTTTCATTAGATTAAATTGAATGTTTAGTCTTAATTTCATTCTAGTTTTTCATACTCAACCTAACTTCAAATGTCACATTTTAGTGGCAATTTTTGTTCTAGTTACTGTGGTACATAGTTAATCAGGTAAACTATTAGAGTTCCTTCTGTTTAAGGTAGTTCTTTATACATTGTTCTTTTTCTCAAATAGGGCAATCTCTTCCACGGAAGGTTGTAGTTCTGTCACGCATTGGTAGAAGTTTGCGTTGCTAGGAATTTTAGACAAAAGGAGATTTTTTACAACTTTCCCTATCAACTATCAACCTGTGTGATACATTGAAATTAATCTGAATCTGTCTCATCATTCCGAAAATAACCAGTGGTTGGAGAAATAAACCATGGCAGATAGTTTTAACCTTCTATCTTACCACACACCAAAGTTATCATTTTATCACATCAGCGAAAATTTTTAGCTTCTCTTTTTGAACTGAACTTGGCACTTACTGCTAAACTTAAAATGTAGCCTAGTTTCATGACAGAATGGACAATTTAATAGTGACACCTGACACACAACGAAAATTGAAGTTACAAAGAAAGAATGTCATCCTGCCCCTTCGCCCAAAATAGAAAAAAAAAAAGGAAAACAAATAAGCATGATAAAGGAAACACTGATAGATATTACAGGGGAACTAACAAAAAAATTTAAAGTACTGTAATTCTGTAAGAGCAGTGCATACCAAAACAAACAATGAAGTCTATATGCTAATCATTTAATTTGTGATAAATTAACTATCTAAGTCTTTAACCTTCCCTTGCCAGAAAAATTCATAGTTCTCTTCCACTCCAACAAATATAAGCTGTAATTAACAGCTATAGTCTATCAGAGGTCAAGAACATAGGTTATAGTAATTTGCAACTAAATTGCGTTGTATTGTACTTCCATGAAACTACATAAAAAAAAAAAAAAAAAAAAAAAAAAAAAAACACAGATGCCATTGATTTTCCTTTGACATAAGCGCATGAAGAATCATCCAATGTCAGAATACATTAAGCTTGGGAATCAGAAAAGCCTAAAGATCACTCATTTTTGACGGCAGGCCAGATTGCAATCTCAGAGTACCCATCTTCAGTAGCACATGCTCTGAACATGCCTGTTGTGTTAAAAGGCATTGCAACTTCTCCTTTGGCAGACACGGCAACCAAACCAACAGTGCCTTTGGGCGTACGCTCATGCACAACACAAGCCGCAGCTTCCTCGAGAGAAACACCCTTAAACTCCATCAGAGCAGCCACATCTCTTGCCACAGTTCCTCGTATTATTGATTCACCTTTGCCTGTTGCGGAAACCGCACAACGTGCATCAGCATAGGTCCCAGCACCTATGAGCGGTGTGTCACCGATTCGGCCAGCCATTTTGTTCACTAACCCACCAGTAGATGTTGCAGAAGCTAAATTTCCATTACCATCAACAGCCACACACCCAACAGTTCCAATTTGACTATCACCATTAGCAATTGCTGCTTCTTTCTTAGTATCGTTTTGGATAGGTTGGGTATAGTCAATCTACACACGTGTGAATCAACATTGTTGGAAGAACGAACTATCAGGCCATTAATGTAAGGAAACAACTTAAGTATGTTTAAGTAATATTTGAGTTTTGATTAGAAAATAGCAGGGCATAGTAAATGCATGTTTGTTTTCAAAATTAGGTACCTGGACCCTATCGGCTTCTTTTGCCTGCTTTAGCCTTTCAATATTTTCTGCAGTGATAAAATGGCTTGAATCCAGAGTCTCAACGCCCTGAAGAGGAAGGATGAATAATGATGAAGGAAGAAGAGTAGTGTTGAAGTTATAGTAGTAATAAATGACGATGAAAAGAAAGGGAAAGGAGAATAACTTGTTGTCTTGCAAATTCCTCTGCTCCATCGAAAGCGAGATAAATGTGAGGCGTCTTCTCCATCACCAATCGAGCGAGAGAGACGGCGTTGACGACCGTCGTGAGGCCGGAAACGGCTCCGCAGTTCATAGTGGCGCCGTCCATGATTGAAGCTTCCATTTCGACGGTGCCTTTGGAAGTGAGCACAGATCCCTTCCCTGCGTTGAACTGCGGAATGTTCTCCAACTCCCGAACCTAAACACACTCCAAAACACAAACAAATCAATTAATCAATCACCATACATACATAATACGTACTTGTGACGTTGATTGATGTGATACATACGACGCGCTCAACCACGTCCAGAGGAGGCAGTTTGGCTTTGAGAGCTTCCACGCCGATTTGGAGGCAGTGGCGGAGGGCTTCCTCTCGCGGCTGGCGGCGCTCCGGTGGTAGTGAAACAGGTATGTCGCCGGCGCCACCGTGTAGAGCTATGGCCCAACCCATATCTTCTACGTTCTGAAGATGACTCCCTCTTAACCACCCTCACTACACTCTTTCTCACACCAAACCTAATCTCTAAATATCACAGAAAACAACTGCAATTAGTTAACCACTCAACAATATTTCAATTATATTTTTTATGTTTTAATATAAAATAATAATATTATTCATCACGTGATGGATCTTCATAGTTTCTGCCATTATGAGCAGCATCCGTGCATGAGCATGAACTTACATTATTCATATTATTTATTTGAGTTTGATTATTCACGCTATGTAATGAGATTTGAACATCCCTATGCATTGTTGCAGTGTAGTGTAGTAAGTTTGTGACTTGCTACTTGAAATAATTAGGCAAACTCTTCAACAATTATCAGGTTTTTTACATTCTCAACTTCATTCTGTATATCATGGACACAAAATTGGAGAGAGAACTTATCTAGGTTTTCTTGAGTCCTTCAATTTTGTAATAATTTTGACTATTTATTTTGAACACGTGAATGTTGTGGTAAGTTGATTTTTGGGGTATATTTTTACACCGACAAAAAAAATACTATTGTTTACTAACAAAAAATACTTCATTGGATACATGAGTTATTGCTGTAAAAGATTAAATTAATTAATTAATTAAAATACTCGTAAATTTAAAATAGTTGAGTATCATGAAGTACATTTTGAACACGTGATATGTTTTTTGTTATATCCATATTATATTAACATTTTGAAATAATATTATTATGAATCATATTACTGTAAGTGAAAAACTTACATATAATTCAAATAAGTATTATATATTATTTATTTATTTATTTTAAAATGTATTGTATAAACCATTTTTTAAATGATGGTAACAAAAAATGTTCAAAATTGAGATATATTTTATAATGTTTAAATAAAAATTTTAATTAAGTAAATTATTTTTCAAGTAAATAATCAAATAAAAAATAACATGCAACAGAAGTACATTTTAATTATTTTAAATTTTATTATAGTTAAAAAATTTATAATTAATAATAGTATGTAATATTTAAAGTTTCCTTACTTATACGGTAACATTGAAAATTCAATCGTGAAAATATATTTTAATCTAATAAATAATATAATATTTAGTAAAAATTATAACAGTATAAATTATATAAATAAAGATAACAGGAGAGTTTTCCTTTTAAAAAAATATACTATGATAGTTTGAAAAAACACCTAAAACTATTTTAATTATATTTTTGCATCTTTATTATCATAAAATGATGCAGGATGAATAATGAATTTGGATAAGTGTGTGTATTCATATATATATGAAATAAAGATAAAAATCTGCTACCCAATAACGATCTCTTATTCTTGCAGCAGTCATAACTCAGGACAAAGATGTCTTTATCCAATTCAAAAATACTGAAAAACAATAAGAGGAGACCACAATTAGGAGTTCTCGTATCATCGAACTCAATATGATTTAACAGAATTAGATTATTGGATTAAATCCAATTTAACTATAACCCATTTTCATACATATTGGATGGTAAGTGTATAAATTTGTGGTGATTTAATTTAATGACTTACTTGAAGTTTGAATTAATTTTTGTAAAAATATTTTTTTAAAATTAAGATGAGTATTAAAAATTATAACTTTTAATAAAAAAATTAAAATCTTTATTCAACTTAATCCAATCCAAGTGGATTGAATTGTATTACATTTGATATAAAAAAATTAGCCCATCCCAATATTTTTTCAATAGATTTGATAAGGGGTTTAACTAAATCCAATCTCACCCAACCATTGGACACCCCTAACCACAACACATTCTTTAAATACTCTAATTATTTATTTTTCTGTAACAATCCATCATATATTACATCAAAACGAAACATTTGATCAGGAATTTAAGGCACAAATTATGGTACGTTTACTCCTAATTTATGTGAGTTTATTGTAGCAATTAAAAAACATGACATGTAATGACCTTTCTTCAGCCTCATTTTCTCTTTAATTTCTGGTCAGTTTCAATTGGCAAATCAAATTGGGTGTGACAGTTGGTTTTTGTGTGAAATTCCTACTCCTCTCCCCATTAGTCCTTGTGGATTGAATATCGTAACTCCCTTAGATTTTAAGGAGTTTGTCCACATTCAGATGCTAAAGCAAATTCTCATATTTCCTTTCTGACAGTATATCCTGACAAAGAACAAAAGCACACAAAGATGACCTCAATGACATGTCTACTCAGATCATGTTTCTCTGTTTGCTGGTTGCCCTTAGGTAAAGCGAGAAAGCTAATTTCCTTGGTTAATATTTTGTTATACATTTCAAATAGGATAAAAAAAATTGACAAAATTTTCATTTTCATTGATCCCATTTCATATTCTCACACAATTTTGTGAACTTTTGGCAGATGATCAGGAACTGACTTCACCCCCTCGTGCGGCAGTGAAAAGCATGACATTTAACAAAAGCGAGGAAAAAAACTTTAATAGCATCTGCAACAACAATAATTTGTCAAAGTCCACCAACAAATGCAACAGTAAAAAACACGTAAACAGTCCCATAATAAAGGACAAAGATGTTGGTGGGGTTCCCATCGGAAAGGAGCTCGATCATTCAACTTGGTCACTCTTCGGGGATGAAGATTACATAGTGTTTTGCTTTGGAAAGGAGGTGGCACAAGAGGACAAAGGTGTGAATTCTGAGGCTCTTGTCAAATGTCTCAATGGAATGCACCAAAATTCAAGGCCAGGGAATTCTAAGGTATTTGCATGCAGTACTCATTACACATCATAAAATATGGTTACCCTGTTGGCTGTTAGATAAACTTTGATTTCCTTTACTTGGTGTGCGTGAATTTAGCAGCTGAAATATGGAGGGGATGAAGAACAAGGCAGTGTCTGGAACATTCGTGACAAAAGATCAAACTTTAGCCTGCATCATAATGATGAACGTGATGGAGCTTCTGTAGTTCAGTGCCACCACCCTCAACTATTCTTGCATGAAAAGGAACAAGTGATGGTAGACATGGGCACACAGAAACAAAGGGACAGCATAACATGCGCGTGCCACGTTGAGGGAATTGAAGGGTATGCAGAATCAAGAAACTCAGACCAATCTGAAGGCAGTAGAAATTCTTTTGCCTTCCCTGTGTAAGTTAATTTTTGTTGGAATTTTCATCAAAGTGTGTGTTTATAATAATCTTCGGTAGACTAGATTCATCCTAGTAATTGACATGATCTTTTGATATAAATTTCATCACGCATATAGCAAATTAATACTCAATTGCGATTAGAAAAAGACACATCAACACTTAACTAACCATATTTTGTTGTAATATTAATAGTCCATGTGAAAATGTAGCAATGGTCTTGGATTTGTTTGAAAAATACAGGCTAGCTTGGGAATGGATTGGAAGCCCTGTACAAATGCCCAAATCAGAAGGTTTGCACCTAAGGAAGCACAAGTCCAGAGCTGTGACATTCCAGTGTTGTAGATTCTGATGCCTGCACATTCTTTTATTTTATTATTTGGTATTTCCTCCAGAATGAATTCTTTTGTCCAGTTAGTAGTAAGCTAGCGTATTGTACTCGTGTTAATTGCTTGAAAATATACTCTGGGAAATTTATCTTTCTGTCAGAAATGTTCTTTTCAAGTTCATAATATACCAGTAGGTTTTAAAAATTGTAGAGTGTGTATACTCCATCATGAGAAATGTGAATAAAGAGCAATGTGTTTCTTTCAAAACTTTACCAATTACCAAGTCACCGAAGAATTATTGAAAAAGGAAAGTAGAATTTCATTTTTTATTTAAATTTAAATTTAAATTTTCCTTATTTCTGCTTTCCACTTTCTTAAAGTGTTGGACTGATGAGGGAGTTGAACAACCGTCATGTCAACACTAAATAGTCTGTTACACGACTTTAAGGAAAACGGTATCTTTGGAGCTGAGAACTTTTGAATTTGCTGGCACAAAATAAAGAATAGATTGAATGGAGATAAATGCAAACGAATGAAATTTAAAGAAAATTATTCTGATGTTACCAAGCAATTAAATGAAAACTATGACAATAGAACAGGTGGGGTGGATTGGTTTAGAAATTTCGAGGAGAATTAATTTTAGACACCTGGTGGGATCTATTCACTGTTATTCATTTCTTTATTCTTTTTCATCCAAATACATTTAGTTTCTGTTTCATTTTCCCATATTTTCGTTCGTCTCTTTTATTTCCATCCATAATATTTTCTTTTGTTTACCAAATTAGTGTACCATTGTTTATCTTTTCTTTTTTAAGATATCATCAAAGGTAGCTAAAAAATTATAAGATAAAATGTATAATAGTTTGTATATATTATGTATAATCTTTGAATTTAGAAGGAATTGATTGGGTAATTATGGACTATCCAGTGCAATTGCAGGAATGAAAGATATTTTCTCAACTTTGTACACAGGTATTAGTACTCTTTACCGATATATACATTATTCTATGTGAATAGAAAAAAATCAAATGAAAAAATTAAGAATGTATTAATTCGTATAATGTAAAAGCTTTAAATTTTTATAATCACGTTTGATCTCTAAAATTGTGTTAAAAAATTCGATGAAAGCCAAAAACGTTTTTACAAACACAAGCCGATGAACACACTTAAACTAAACCATTTCTAGTAAAGTCTTATCTTTTCCTAATCTAAAATACCACGCAAAAATACTAAAACTAAGGAAAAGAGGTACAATCCTAGATATGAAGGCAAATGAACACCTAGCCTATAGTTGGATGATGCAATGGGTATTCAATTCCCCCGCGCTTAGGGTGTTTCTTGTTCTGTGTTTGTTTAATTCTTCTTATGTAACAAAAACAAGTATGAGCATCTCTACTCCAATAATCCACTGCTACTATTGAATTATAATTATCTGTTAAATATTGTAAAATAAATTATATATAATAAATAGATAATTAAATATTTTAATATATATATATATATATATATATATTACATTAGTTTTTATATCAATTAATGAGAAATTAAATATTAAACTATTATATAATATCTTCACCATCAAATTAGTCATAAATACAGGAGTCGATACCACCAGAACACATTTTCACTTCATTGAACATGCTCGTTTAGTACTTCATCACATTAACGGCACAACTTTACATATTTGTTCAGAAACAGGCTTGTAAATAAATCAATATCTCTAGCACAGGATAAGCCCTTACCATTTTGACTAAAGGGACCTAACGTGTAGACACATCAAACAAAAACTAGTGACCTTGCAGGTTAAAATCTTTGGATTTGAAAACAAGTGACTGAAGATGTAACCTAGCATTGGCAGCAGCCGCAATAGATTCCTCGTCTTGTTTTTCCTGGGCAATAGCAACGGCAGCCATATAAGCTTTTCTTGCTTCTTCCATTTCCTGTAAGCCCATCTCGTCCAAATCATCCTGTTCACGTTTACTTGAAAAGGTCAACATCCAAGGATTAGATATTTCTACACACTAACACAACTCTGTTCTAGAAAACAAAGATATACACAAAGAGTCCATTTGGCAGATAAGAAAGAAGTAGAATGGAAGAAACAGATAGAAATGGATGAAGCAGAAAAGGTAGAATAGATGAAACAGAAAAGGCACATTAAAACAGACGAGAAAAATATTGTTTTCACTCTCTCCCTCCTATTTTCATTCTACCAAACAACGTATAAATGTACAGTCTCGTCCACTTGATGATGCAGTTCTTACCAAATACCCCTTTACTAAAGAAAAAAAAATTAATAGAATCACGGAATTTGTAAGCATGCACAAGTGGAAGCCACGACGTCGTTAAACAAGTTATTCACGTATCTTGAACCAGGAAGTTAATCCAAATCATAGTGCTGTGTTGAAATTGTTAACATATATATATATATATATATATATATATATATATATATATATATATATATAGCAACATGTAGAAAAATATGCTGTGTACATTTGAAAAATATTCATAAACTCACAATACTAGGCAGATGACTGAAATCATAAGGCTTCACGTCATAATCGTCAGTGTATTTTGCAGTGTCAGTTTTTGATAATCCTTCCAGTAATAACGTGAATGATGAAATATCTGCTTGCATGGAACCTAGCTCATCTTGAAGTTTCTCTACTTTCTTGGTGGATGTCATCGCTTCCCATTTTATCTTTTCAAGAGCAGCTTGCTTGTCAGCAAGCTTAATCTGTGGAAAAGGAGACCTGTTAATGTGTGAAGAGAAATACTCTATCTATCCCTCCCAGGGGATATAAGGTTGGCTTGGCCGTAAAAGTGGAAGGGAGGGAGGAATAGAAAGGTCATGGGTTTAAATCCCAGCAAACAAAAAAATAATATTTTAACAACTAACATTTTGCAATAAAAAAAAAAAAACTTTGAAACCTCCCCCTCCCCAAGGAAATGAGCGTTCCTTCCCCCTATATATTATTTATCAGAAACTAAGATTGGATGAGGCAGTATAAGATCTGAACACAGCATTTTATTTCAATGCATTCTATGATTGAGGTTTCATAAAGTACAAATAAACTTATAGTAACAATTTCTGTGGGGAAACACACGTCAAATTTTTTAACCGTACCAAAAACTATGCAGAATCAAAAACAAAATCATCACTGTCAAAGTTAAACTCGTTGCAATTGTTAAGCCTTCCAACATTCTTTAAGCATTCCCCTACTAAAATACACCAGAATTATAGAATCAAACTTTAAACATAAGACTCAAAAGCCAGCATCATGTTCCAGATATATATGTATGAAGCGTGTGTATTAAGCGAATAGGTATCACTAAGTCTAAGAGTTAAACTTGCCTACCGTAAATGATATAGAAAGACCTTATGCCAAATTACTAATGGGAAAAAAAATTAAGAAGCGGATCATTACTTTAGCATCAGAGAGCTGCTGTTGAGTAAGCTTCAGTAAAGTGTCCTTTTCTGAAGCCTGGTGTTTCAGCTCATCAAGTTTTATGTTAAAAGCATTCAACTGGTCTCTTGTGTTTTCTGCTGACTTCAAAAGTTCATCTTTCTCCAACAATTTCCTCTGAAGTTCCTCTACCTGCTCCTTCAACACACCCAACTCTTCACCGTCTCTTGAAGAAATCATGGAATAACCATCAGCATCATTGCCCCCATTTTTTCCTTGTTCTTTTTCTCCATGATCCCTTTTCTTTTTGCCAGGAATAGATTGGGCAACATTCCTACTTTTAGAATCTGTTACCTATCAGAGGATGTAAACGATTCAGTAAAACAATCACAGTAAAGAAATGTCAGCACTCAGTCATAATGCATTAAGCACAGAAAATTTAACATTTATGAGAAATTTTTCTTTCAAAAGAATAGTTACAGACTGCCATGTGGGGGGGGGGGGGGGGGGGAACAAAAAACGGCAGTGAGGAAGTTCAATCTATGTAAGAAATGGATCCAGATAATTATAAATTGACCTTCAACATTTGGAAATAGGTTATAACGGTTACTTGAACTACATAATACCAGACAATACATGGTCAATCAGAAAAACCTCCGGATTCAAATAACAAAATCCTACATCCCCAGAGTCATACCAATGAGCCTAGCAAATCCTTCAGTTGTGTTATCTAACATTATTATATCACATTATAAACAAAAAGAACTTTCTGCTCACCATCTTACTGAAGGTTTTCCAGTCTAAATTAATGGAAATTTTTTGTTCAATGGTTCAATCTTCACTCATGGTGGTAGCAGTGTCAACCACCACTGATTAGAAAACGGGTTTGAATCTCAACTTCTAAGAAAGCAGCTTAAAGAGGCCTTTAACCCATGTGCTAACATGGTCAAACAGGGATTAGTCTCCCAAGCAATTCAAAGGGCCCAAACCAATAGGTATACTTCATGGGTTCAACAAAAGGGCAGAAAGGGGAAGTTAACTATTCAAACAAAGTGACGAAGTATGTAAAAGGTCCTAATACACAAGCACATATTCTAGATATAATATGAAAAAAAAAAAAAAAACAGTCAACAAGCACAAATATTTTTCATAACATAAAAAGGATCGAAAATTATTAAATTTCATATTCAATTGTCCAAGTATCACTAGTAATACATTATTGTTTCAAATCAGGAGATTGAAGAGACAAAAATAATACAGATTTGTTATGTCACTCAAAACATGTCGCCATTTACATGAATAATTATCATATTCAAACCCATACACAAAAGTTTCCCAGAAGTACATGTATTATGATTATGGACACATGTACAACATACATTTAAGGAGCAGTAAAAAGTGACCAATGTGGTAAGTTGGAAATATACAGAGCTTTTATGGTATCTGTGCTTGAGGAGGAAATAGCTTAGTTCCACAATTTTTCATATAGAACCTCCATCATGGAACCACTCATAAATCTTAAAGCAGTCAGAATAGGCAAAACCATGCCACAGAAGGATACTTGTAGTAATATCAGAGACTCAAAATAAGGTACAGCTTCAGCCACAGCTTCAGCCAATATTGATAACTGCAACTGAAACGTGACAGATTCAAGTGGGAATTTAAACAGAAGGAGGGAAACAACAAAAACTAAGTCTGTATCATTGCGAGGTTGTCAAAACTCTTAACTATTAGGCGTTTACTACCCTACGTAGACAAAACAAGTTAACTAACTATCAAACTCTTTTATAAGTAAACTTGAATAAACTCTTTAAATTTGTGTAAATTCACATGAACTCTTGAGGCAAGAAGCAAGTCAAGAAGTTCGAAATCAAATGTATACTTTGCCCTTCATTGACCCTACAATAATTTATTAGGCCTTAAATGATTTGCTTTGGTTATTTATGTAGTTTAATTTATTTAGCACTAAATTACTGTCATACTTTATCATAATGATTTGCTACTTTTCTTTATTATGAAGTTGAGATGTTGAATTATTTACATACTAAAAGTCCTATTTTATGCATATATGGCATTTATAAAATTTTCATATTTTTTTATATTAGTGAACGAGTTGCATCTATCAGTCAGGTCTACGGAGGTTCCATAAGTAAAACAGCCTTGATTGCAAGTGCCATGATAGAGAATGTCAAATATTTGCATAATATATCCAACTGAAGGAAATCCCTAATTGCTTCCAAGATTGAACATGTAGAGCAAGATTACAAAAAACCCAATAGAAAGGGAAATTTCGAAGAAGAATTGAAAATAAATTAAAACAACCAAAGAGGGAAAAAGTGACCCGGTCTTACTCTTTTAGACAACGATTCTCTTGAAGGTGTCTTGGTGTAGATCATGGAACCACGCCGCGTGAACGAACGGCTCGCTTTACGATCCTAATCATAATTAAGAAACACAGTACTTCATAATTAAATATAAATTCAAGAACACCGATTGTCAGAAGATCGCCATAAAAAAAAAAAAAAAAAAAAA
>Ga0209700_103426_pt1 | contig 30424 bp, 19 predicted proteins | sample SiratroredBW_FD_187528 | JGI IMG/M metagenome (GOLD analysis project Ga0209700, IMG submission 187528) | Root nodule microbial communities of legume samples collected from California, USA - Siratro red BW (SPAdes) (version 2) | ecosystem: Host-associated > Plants > Roots > Nodule | place: USA...
TAAGGTAAAAAAAAAAAAAAAAAACACAGTTATTTTCTTCTCAAATTTATGTAAAATTATATAAACAAACTTGAGGTACATAATTTGGCTTCCATGTGGAAAAGTCTGAGAAGATTGGATTGAGTGGATGTGTTTTTGTAGTGTTTATAACATTGTTTTGATTACATATGATCATTTGAATTCTTGTGAATCAAAATTTTTGTACATGAACAAGAATTATATATTTTGGAAAAATTAGCGGGATTCTTGGATTAAATATATTTTATTAATTTTATACCATTGATTTATGATTTATGAATCAGTTTTGGAAACTACTGTATAAGGGTTCTAGATGAAACTATAAAAATCCTTGAATTTTAGTTTTAAGCATGAATAAGAACAAATGTTAGGTTAAATTGATAATTATAACTTTTAGAAATCCAAACTTGACAAATAGGAAAACTTCAAAGTTTTACTTAAATTAGTTGATAGAGTGGTGATAGAGAGTTAAAATTTTTGTTTGAATTGGTCATAAATGTTAATCAATATCTTAGTTAGATTTGAAGATGGTTTTTAGTGTACGAAATCTTAGTCTTGAGCTTGTTAAATAGAATTAGTGTTGGTTTGGGAACAATGTGATACTTTGGGAAGCTTAAACAACTTGTATTTGATGCTCTCATTTATACATAATTCATTTAATGGAATCATTTTTTCTTAGTAAAATGTCATATGAAAGGATTAATATTTTCTTAATGATATTCTCTTGGTCAAAATTTACCTTAGGAACTTGATACAATTTTGCCCAATAGAATAATTTCTTACCTCGTGAAATTTGTCCTTAACAGAACTTAATGAAATCCACCTAGCAAATTATAGTTCACTCATCGAAACAAAAATAAAATAATTTTTAATTATTTAGTCTTATGATTTTGATAATTATGTTGAATTTTTAATTTATTTTAAAAAATTATATAAGTATATTTATAAATGTTATATTCTATTATTTTAATTGTTTTATTTAGCAAGAAAAAAGACTATTTTATTGATTAATCTAATATTTAATGAATTGGCGATTATTTAATTGTATATATTGGAGAGTTAATATATTTGTGTATGTGTATAATGTAAGTATTGATTGAAATATGGATGGGATATCGGACATTTGACATTTTATTGATGAAGAAGATCATGTATGGAAAAGTATTAAATGATGAAAATCAATGAAGATTCTTATAATTATTTTCGGGATGTAAATTCATTAAGAACTATATAGATTTGCATGAGACTATCATGTTATAAGTGTGTTACCAATATGGATTGAAATTGAAGAGCAATTTGACAACACTACAATAAATATGACTTTAGACAATGCTAAATTAGACCACAAGTATAAAAAGTGTTGTCTAATCATAATAAAGACAATAGTTTTATAAATGTGAGTTAAAGAGTATAAAAAATCATGGTTATTAGCTCGTTTACACTTTTATGTGACGTTTATGTAGATGTTGCCTTCAAATGTGTGGCTTAAAAAAATCTTAACCTAAAATAAAGTAAAATTTTGGCAAACGGGAGGGTGTGGGAATTGTTTCTTCCCTCTCTCCCCCAACGGTTCCTTTTATTAAAAAATAATAAAACTTCACTCTCTAGCTCTATGTTTTCCTAAAAGCCAGTTTTGAAAGAACGCCTCTCACCTGCACCTTCTCACCGTCATCGTGCATTCCATCGACATTGTCACCTCCATCGCCATCATCGGACTTAGCTTTGGTAAGTTTATCCCTCATCTCTCTCGCTCTTTCATCTATCTAATTTAGGTTCTAACCTCTCTTGTTTGGACTGAAAAAGTGTGGCTCCCTGCATCTCCTTGTTTTGTCTCCCTCTCCCTCCCATCTTCGAACCATAATCTTCATGTTATAGGCATTTTCATTGTTGTATTGTCAGTTCCACCTTCTTATTGTGGTTGGACTTAGCTTTGATAAGTCTATCTCTCCTCTCTCTCTCACACTCTTTCATGTATCTAATTTAGGGTTTTTCTTTTGTTTAGGTTAGGTATTGTTGTGTATCTTTAGGAAATTGGACTACTTACATGGAGTTATTATCAATAACATGTAATAGTGACTTGGATAGCGCTTTGCTTATATCAGAAAATGAGCCATTTTTTTCATGATTATTGTTGATCAAATTGTTTTCGTCATTTGTTTTTGAGTGGGAATTATATTTAATGTTAGGTTTTATTATGGCTCCCTTCTTTGAAAATAGAGAACATACGTGTAAAGTATCTTGCCACATTTCCACTCAATATCACTCGATGAAAGGGTGAATGCAACCTGCCATTCGACCATGCCTGCAAGATTTTCATACTGATCAAATGATTAAAAAGTTTAAAAGAAATTTGGAAGGTCTTCTAACCTGCATAAGGGAAAAGGAGAAAAAGAGTTTTGATAAAAGAAAAAGAAGAACAAGAAATACTATCAAAATGAAACATACAATTAATGTTGTATAAAGTTTTACCAGAATTATGTCAAGATCACTAGTTGTAAGAATGTGAACCATATCATTGAACTCAATCTAATTTTGAAACTTGATACGAAAAAGAAGAACATTACCTCTTTTTTCTCCTGAGCTCCTCGAATGTTAAATTTATCCATAGTAATCTTAAGAACCAAGAATAGTATATTGAACATATGAGTCCATTCAAAAGTTTCTTAATTTTATATAATTATTAGTTTCACAAATGCTAGCTATATATAAAGTGAGATTATTATCAATGATGGAGAAGGCCAACGTTTGGTCACAAATAGATAAAATAGAAGGCTACATAGATTTTTCACTAAACAACTTCATATTCAAAGATTCTAAAAAAGTCCTAAGAAGCTTGTCATAAGATGTATCCAAGGTTTTGCAATCATAAGAAGTTTGTCCATTTTTATTTGATAAGACAACTAAGTATAATTGAAAAGACTCCAACTCCTAAAAAGATATGCATACAAAAGAGTAGATTTTAAATATTCCTTGGATATTAGAGACCTTGGCCTTTAAGGATTTTCTTCAAACTTTGTAATCTTATTCCTTCTTTTTTTATTTGAAGATCATGTTGAGAGCAAAGACACCCTTTTCATAGATTAATAGAATCCTTAATTTTGTAATCGTCAGCTATATTACTCCCTAAGTTTAGAAATTATATAAAAATCATAATTAGTATATTATCCAATTTGATGGAGAAAAATACGATATATTATCGAACAAAAGAAGTTTTAACATTCTCAAAACTATCTTAATATTATGACAAATCTTTATAAAAAAATTAAGTTTCATATGAATATTTGTTAGAACCTGAATACAAATTAACCTTATTCATAAAATAACTAAAAGGAATGTTAAAAATAAAAATTCGAATTAGTTAAATTAGGAAACGTTTATAAATTCATTAATATGTAAGTTAATTTTAATTTATGAAGAAATTTCACATTATAATACTATTGTATGTGATTTACATTTTGAATTTAACGTTATCCAATAAATATATATCATTTATATTAATTAAGAAAAAAATATATATTTAATTTTCAGTCGACCATTTACAATTTCATCAAATATTGTCTAATTGATTTAAGTCAAAGTATACATCTCATCATTAAATAAAAAATTAGAAGAAATCTAATTAATGAATAAAAATGAGAAGAGTGAAGTACCTGTTTTTATCATTCTGTTATTTTTATACTTCTATAGGAATAATTACGAAATTATTCAATTCGAAAAGAGACAGTGATTAAGACATATAAAATTTAATATAAAATAGTTAATAGATATTAATAATTTTATCATAATAATGATTAAAACATTATAATTATATATAACAGTAAGATAATATATATATATATATATATATATATATATATATATATATATATATATATCATTATAACAATTATTCTAAATTTCAAGTTATTTTTATTTTTATTTTTATTTTTAATATATATTTCATTATTGAATAAATTTGTATAAATTCATATAATAATGAACGTTTAATTAAATTTCATTTCATTACACATATTTTTTTATTGAATTATATATATTTTATCATTGAATATTACACAGATAATCATTCATTTTATATTTCGACTAATGGATCTATCAGTTTTGTTTACTAATCAAACCTATGCTCGACAAGATAAACTCAATGTTAATGCATAAACTTCTCTTTTAAAAATTTACAATAAAATCATACCTGGAGTTGAATTTGAGATTAATGACTACTCTAAAATATCTTGAAACTGGAAATCAATGAGTCAAAGTATGACTTTGATATAATTAAATAGAGCATTAAATACTTATACGTTAAAAAAAATTAACATGCTTTATTTAATTCTATTTATAACATTATTCCTTATTAAGATTATTATACTATAAATTTCAATAAATGATTTGAAAATATTGTACTAATCCAACCTTAAACTATATGATTTTTCTTTTATAAACTCACCAAACCATAATTTTTTTCCATTAAAGAGACCTCCCTTCAAAACCCTTTTTCCATTCTCTTTCTAGTCATGAAAACCACCATCGTGCCCCTGATTTAGCTATCAACCACCATCAAGCCCCTGATTTAGTTATCAACACATGGTTTTAGAGAAACACATCTATTATCACCACACTATAAATCCCCCCTCACACAAAGCTTTAACCATCCCAACCAAATTTCTTCTTCTTTCATTTTGGTCACTTAAACTCTCTCACTTCAAAACATTTGACCATCTCTTTCAATGGCTAAGTCTTCTGTAAGCCTCATCACTTTCAATGTGCCTCCGAATAGTGATGTCATGAAGTCTATTTTTGACATTGCTAATCGGGAGCAAGTTAATGTAATTGTCATTAGTGCTTCTGGCAAAATCAAGAATGCGACTCTCCATTCTTCAACCTACAATACACCCAATTACATACTCTATGGACCCTTCACCTTGCTCTCCCTCACAGGTTCCTACTTATACAACAATGAGAACACCCTTAACCCTGGAGCCACCCCTCCCTTTCCTTTATCCTTTGGGATCAACCTATCCACTAGTGAAGGAAAGCTCTTTTGTGGTGTTGTCGGTGGTAAAGTCATAGCTGGTGAGAATGTTCAAATCACACTCTCCACCTATAAGAACCCTAATAAAACTGCTGAAGATCAAGAGGAAGGTGACAATCAAAATGATAATAATTGAAATGACACAATAACAACAAGCATAGCAATAATCATAGTACTTATAGTGGGAATAATGAGTTAATAGTGATTAACTCAATGAGTTTCGAGGTTTGTGGATGGTGAATTATGTGAAAGTAACAACATAGTAGTTCAACCTAAAGAATAACTAAACATGAACACATTTCTATTGTTGTTTATCACATATTTATTTGCTTTTTTTTTTAAGTCCATTGTCGTAGTGTGTCGTAGGAGTAGTATAAGAGAAGTATTATCTGCAATACTTTGTATTTCTTTTGTGGAGGGAAAAGTTATGTATCACTATGCTTGTTTAAACTTATCTATTTCAATAAAGTTGTTTAATTAGCCAATGTATTTTCTAAATCAATTTACTTTTTGTTTTATTTAATTTGTTCTTTTAAAAGAATTGTAAGATCTTGAAACATAAAGAGTTCCTTATAAGAGAAATTAAATGAGTATTTATTGAGATCCTTCTCGAGATTTTGTTAAGTACGAGTTTAGACAATGTTGATGGTGGAATTGAATAATTCGATTCAGATAACATAAATATAAGTCTTATGTATATTTCATGACTCCGTTAAAAAAATATTTTTAATGGCATTTGTGGCAAATATATTGATTTAATTTATAAAACACAAATCTGACATCTTATTGTGCCTCATAATTTTAATAAAGTGTCTTAAAATCTGTTTTAAATAACTATGTTATAAGTTACAATGATAAATTAGTATATGATTTTTAATAATATATTCTACTTATAAGTTTCAAAGTAATAAGTCAGTTTAATAAATTAAAAGTTTTAGTGAAATTAGTTACTAAATATAACATATAAAATAACATAATTACGTAAGTTTTATATATAAATACATTTTTATTTTAAAAAATATTAATATAATTTTAATTTTGAATTTTAAAAGAGAATTAAATTTTATTAAACTGTTTACTTCTAGTTATTTTTTAAATTTCATATATCTTTTATTCGTACAAGTTATTTTATTTAAATAAATTGATCAAATAGGAAACTCTTTGTAAAATAGACACGTGTAAAGGAGCTCATGAGACATTTTGGAGTAGAGAAAACTATAAGTATGTTGAAAGAAGATTTTTCTGGCTCCATATGAGACAATGATATTCAGAGGTATTGTTATAAATGTATTGTATGCTTACAAGCTAAATCTTGAGTGATGTCTCATTCTTCGTATACTCCCCTGCTTGTTGCTTGTGCTCCATGAAAATATCTCAATATGGATTTTGTCTTGTGATAACATAGAATCCAACGAGGTTTTGATTCTATTTTTGTAGTAGTAGATCGTTTTAGTAAAATGATTCTTTTCATACCTCGCCACAAAATAGATGAAACAACATACCAAAACTTTCCTTTAGAGATATAGTTAAACTTCATGGCTTTCCTAAAATCATAGTTTCTGATAGAGATCCCTAATTTCTCAGTCATTTCTAGATAACTCTCTGGGAAAGATTAGTTACTAAACTTAACTTTTCTACCTTTTGTCATCCTTAGACAGATGGGTCAAACTAAGATTTATCAATCTTTGTCAACTATGCTTAGGAAAATATTGAAGGAAAACCATAAATCTTAGGATGAGTATTTTTCTCACATTGAATTTGCTTATAACCAGGTGGTCTATAAGGCTACCAATTTATCTCCTTTTCAGGTTGTACATAGGTTTAATCCTTTCACACTATTAAATCATTTACCCCTACCAAACACACATGATTTTATTCATAAAGATGGGGTGTCTAAAGCTGAATTTGTGTGAAAATTGCATGAGAACGTTAAAAGCCAAATATAACAATAAACAAAGAGATATGCTAAACAAAACAATAATGGAAAGAGAGAAATGATTTTTGATGAGAATAATTGGATTTGGCTTCATTTAAGAAAAGATAGATTTTCACAACAAAACTCAACCCTCATGGGGATGGTCCTTTTCAAGTCCTCAAAAGAATCAATAATAATGCATACCAGCTAGCCTGCTTGAAGAATACGAACTACATGTTACTTTCAGTGTTACTGATTTAATTCCTTTTGTAGGTAGCATAGATGATGAGGCAGATGAATTAGATTTGAGGACAAATCCTCTTTGAGAGGGAAGGGATGACGGAAGGCTCCTAAAAAAGGGACCAACTACTAGAGCCATGACCAGACGCATACAAGAGGAGTGGAACTCAGAGGAATTCATTAGATCAAAACTCCTATCAACATGGACCAAACTCTAGTTTGTAAATATTGTACTGTATAATATAGAAACTACATTTTTTGTTCATGCATGAGCATTATACCATCTTAACCTCTCATAAGATTAAAACATCTCTATAGAAAATAACATTATCAGAGATACCATATTTAAAGCTCACAAGGTATACTTCACAATGTAAATAGTTACAAAAGTTATCACTCACTCACAATGAACAATGTAAGATCCCCTATAAGATTTAAAGAATTGTAAATAATTTGTGTTCTTTATCTTCATCTTGAATCCTTTATATAGGCTTGGAATATGATTGTTACAACTTTGACTTTGTTAACACTCGTGTTTTGCTTGAATTTCAATGAGAATCTTCAATTTCTTGAACTTGAAGCTTGATTTATGGAAAGTTCTTATTTGAATCTTCAAAGTGCTCCTACCTTTGTTCTATTTATAGAAACAATTTGAACAAGATTTGCATATATAACAGTTATTCCCGATTAATTATAAACACATATACTCACTTGTTTCCATTAGTGGATGATTATAAGACCGTTAGCAATAAAATGTTTCTAAACATGGATATTTTAGATGTTGGAAATAATGTTTCAAACACTTAAATTTTATCTAGAAAACATTTTATTGTTACGACTTGGTAATTGTTTAAAACCATGTCATAACTTATATGGTTTATAAGACGGTTTGTCACAAAACTTTATAAGCACTGCATGGTCTAATGAATCATTCAGCTACTACAAAACACATGTTAGAATGTTCAGATGATTCATTCACATTCAGAATATTTAAAGTGTTTTGTTATCATCAAAAACTCATAGATGGTCTATTGGTATTAGACCATCTAATGGAGTCTAGAGGATTAGACCGCCTATGGTCTCAACAATCTCTCCCAATTTTATGATGATAAAAAACTATAAGTACATAAACATGTAATCAAAGAAATAAATCAGAGATATATGCATTAAGAAGTATCTATAAAATCAAATATTGTTTTGTATGCAAGTCAATCAAAAGAACATAAACAAACAAACAATCAAATAAGGATGCAAACTAAAAGGCAAAAATTAAACAAGACTCTTAGAAAAAAACTTCGAAATTGATTTCTCCCCCTTTTTTGAAATCAACATAAAGGGATCAAAGATTAAGTGTATCATTGTTGCATGGATGGTGGAGGTGGTGGCTAACTATCATTTGAATGAGGGACTGGAGAAACTACGTCCAACCAATCAAGTTCTACTAGGTAGACTACCACTACGAAGTATACTTTAGTGTTCTTTCAGCTCATAGCCATTTCTGGATTATCCCATTAAAGTATTTCTTTCACAAGTCATTTTTGGCTCAATCAAGTTAACCTAAATATTCTTTTACAAGTTATTATTGGCTTAACATAAGTATTCTTTTACAAAGTCACTCCTGTCTCAAGAAAAATACAATGCCTTTATGATAAAAGAAATCACATTTTTTTGTCACTAGAAAGGGTAGCCTCTTTCAACATATACAATGGTTTAGAATCTCTCCACTAGTTCGCTAGGATGAACAAAAACAATATTTTTACAAAGCTTTCAGGGCACAGAGAAAAATTAGCTGAATTTTAGCACTTGTAATTTATGGTTGTTCTTCTTATTCTTCTCTTTGAATCATGTCTTTATATAGGCTTGAATAGAGTAGTCATTACATTCTTTATATAGGCCTTGAGTAGCTTTGAACTTACTTGATTTTCTTATTCTTTATGGACTAGCAAGGGTTATTGATAATTATTTAATGTGTTTCATGCAACATTATTTTCCCTCATCTTTTTTACACACTCTCTATGATAACTAACAATACTTATATTCCTTAGTAGCAGAACCTTTTACACTAAACAATAGTAAAAGTCCATATCATACAAGACATATAGTTGAACTAGAGTAAAAAAGAGCTTGTTTTAGGAGTTTCCAAGAGATATTATAATAGAGCTTTTACATGACGCGAATTTCTTTGGCAATAGATGATGAAGACATTTTCTATATTACAGACTTGAGGTTTAGGAATATTCTTTGAGTTCATATAATTTATAATTGTACTTATCATATAACCATCATTTATCTTCTATTAGACGAAATATATAGTTTACTTGGTGCTCTTATCATTTTTCAAACGAGACACATGCATGATATACTCTTCTTCCTTCAATGTTTGTCAGGCCTAACTTCATGCTTTGTTTTAAACACTTAATCAAAATCGCACGATATAGGACTTTTGTTCTAACACTATCACTCACCCACAAAGAAATAAGATCACTTATAAGATTGAAAGAATTGTAGATAAATGTTGGGCTCTTCATCTTGAATCCTTTATATAAGCTTGACTATTGGAACTTTGACTTTGTTAACACTTATTATTTGCTTGGACTTCAATGAGAATCTTCATCTTCGTTGACTTAAATCCTTGATACGAAAAGTTCTAATTTGAATCTTCAAAGCGCTTCTATCTCGATTTTGTTTACAAAAAAAATTTGAGCAAGACCTACATATTTAATAGTTTATCACAATTAATCATAAATTTATCAATTCGTTTGTTTCCTCAAGTGGATCATTATAAGATTGTTTGCAACAAAGTGTTTCCAAACATGGATATTATAAACGTTGAAGATAATGTTTCAAACACTTAATATTTATTTATAAAACATTTTATTGTTACAAGTTGATAATTGTTTAAAACTATTTTAAGAACTCATATGGTGTATAAGACAGTCACAAGACTTGCTATAAGCACTAAATGGTCTAACGAATATCCTTCAATTGTTACAAAAACACATGTTAAAATTTTCATATGATTCATGAACATTTAAACAGATAAAACAATTAGATTGTTTTTTTATCATCAAAACTTATGGATAATCTACTACTATTAAATTGTCTATTATTAAATTTTCTAGTAGAGTATAAAGGATAGAGCGATTAACATCTCAACAATCCTTACTACATATAGACACAAAATCACAAATTTTTTCTTCCTTCATCCTTACTTTCTATCCCTCTTATCATTCTCCTTAATCCTTAATTTAATTAATACTCAGTAGTTATTTTTATATTTTAATTTTTTAGAAGAATTTATTCTTTATTTTATTTTAAAAATTTTAGTAATATATTCTTATTTCTTGTATTGTATTCTTAGCTTTTTTTTAGGATAATTTTTAAATAATTTACATATGCATTTGTTACATAGAAAAAAATAAGTAAAAATAAAAAATTGTATAATTATTTTATTAGAATCAGAAAATTATTTTATCATCTTTTAAAATCATTTTGAGAAAAATACATATAAAAGACCTAAGGAGTAACGTTATTCACATAATGTATTTAGATTATAGAAGTTTATGGGATAATTTGTTTACATTTTTTTTTACTAATATGATTTGTTTGTTCCAACACATATCTCGTATTTAGTATGCTCCACATGGTATGATTAATTATCTATTTTATATATACTCCTTTGTATTAATTATTCAAATTTTTAAAAAGAAGGGTATATTGCTTTATTAAACAAGAACGTAATAATACAATTATTTTATTTCGTTCCATTAATGCATCTTATCAATGATTTAAACTTTTAAACGAAAAAACTTTTGACTTTATTAAATAATCAAAGAAAATTATGATTATTATTTTTATTATGGTTCATTTATTGTTACAATGGTGGGTGCAAAAGTAGGGTTGGTGGTGTCAAAAAGAGGGGAAGAGTAGGAATGAGCCCAAATAATAATATTAATAATATTAATAATACTAATCTAATATTAATAATATAATAATAATAATAATATTAATATTAATCATAATAATAATATTATTAATTATTAAAAATAATAATATTTATATTAATTATGAATATTATTTTCGAAAAAATTTGTGTGTAATTACTTAAAAAAAAATATATAAATAATTTATTTAAGATTGAATTTATAGATAATTATCTGAAAAACTTAAATTTATATATAATTACTTACAAATTTAGATTTAGATTTTTAAATAATGATCTATAGATTCAAATCTATAAATAAAATTCCTAAATAATGTTAAAATTTATTAGTATCTTTATTCATATATAAGAATTTGTACGTAATTTAAAGATTTCTTATAATAACGTAAATTGAGTATAACATAATTATAAATACATTTCCGACACTTTTATCTAATGAAACTAAATGCAAAACAAAAAAGAGTTCGAAAGAGACTATGAATATAGCAATTATTTGAGAGACTAGGAAACAAGAAAAAAAGGTCATATTCAATCTGGTAAAGGTTGATCGTGAATAATTTTTTTGTATAGCCTAGCTAAAAGTATGGGCATGGATTAGATACAAAATTTCTAAAATAACCTTCTGTTATTTTGATTATCTCCAATGTTCAATTAAATTCCTAAAACCACTATAACATATCGATGGGTATGAGAATTAGAATATATTCTAATTAGGAAAAGAATAAGGGGTGCAAGGGTAACTAGTGATTGTGTCATTGTTACGTACGTGCATTAACTTATAATTAGTACTTTTATGCTTAAAGCTTATGAAAAAGAAATCCATATTCAAAATTTTACTCACCCAGCTCACATGTTTCATTATTATTATTCATCTTACAGTTTTTTTATTTGATTTGAAAAGTTTAATCTATTACATTTTTAACATATTTTTCTTAATATTTAATTATTCTCATTGAATAAAATTCAATTCACATAAAAAATATTGTCTTCTCAATTTTTTCATTGAATTCGATTATATAAAATCTTGCTCAAGATGTGGATACACTACCAAACAAAAGACCCTTCTGATATTTATAATATTTCAAGTTTATTGAATTTGATATTGGCTAATCTTATGCGCTAATAATCAACGATTTTAACACGGTTTTGACCAAATTAAATAGTACATTAATAACTAATAAATAAAATAACTAACAGCATTCTTTATTTATCACGACACATAATTTCCATTGAAGATCATTTCACTCATATAAATTTCAATAAATGATTTTAATGCATTTGACTCGTCCAACTTTAAATTATATTAACCATTTCTGAATAAAATTCTTCAGAAATTAAAATCTTTTGTTGCAATGTGCATCAAAAGTGAGCCTCTTACGTCACACTCTTTCATCACATGACACCAATAAAAAGCCCCTTGATTTGGTTACACTCCCTCAACACCATCCAACACCTACCATTACCAGTTAGCCTCTCATGATTCTTCCATCCACAGAGAAACCTATTGGCAGGCCCAGAGGCTCCAAGAACCCAGTGCCCCAGCCTCCGGAGTCCTCCATGAAGGTCTTTGCTTTCAGTGTACCTCCAAATAGGGACATCATGGAGTTCATCATGGACATTGCTCATAAGGGTCACGTGAGTGTGGCCATCCTTAGTGCCTCTGGCACCATCAACAACGTCACCTTGCACAACTCCAACCCTAAACCCATGCAAACTGGTCGCTTCACTTTGCTCTCTCTTGCTGGTTCTTACTTATACAACAACTTCTATACCCCTCCCTTCACCATCAACCTCTCAACCTCTCATGGCCAGCTATTTGGAGGCGTGGTTAGTGGTAGTGTCATTGCTGGGGAAAATGTTCGAATCACGGTCTCCACCTTCAAGAACTCTGGGATTCTAAAGTTTCCACGAGACCAAGAAAGACATGGAAATAATAACCTTAACAATAACAACAACAACAACCCTAGTGGTTTCAGCGGAGGTGGCAACTTGTTCGGGTTCAAACACAGTTAACTTTGGAATTCGCGGGTGGTAAATAATGATGAAGTCATCTATCTGAACGTGTTGTGATTTATTTTGTGTAGAGATGGTTGTTATATATACTGTGTCATAGGAGTGGAATAAGAGGATGGTTCTCTGTAATTTATGAAAATTATCCGCATGTAATTTAAGAAAATTATCCGCATGTAAAAATATTATATAATAATAATAATAATAAAATAATAAGTTGTTAAGTGTTAAATGATTTTGTTTTACTATTTGCTGTGTATGAGGCTCATAATTTATGTGCTTGTGTTGCTTTCCTTGGGTGAAAAGTTAAGCATCACTAGTTTTGTTTCAGTTTATCTATTCTAATGATTTTTTTTTTTTTCGATTAATCATTTCTTTCTTTTTAATTCATTTAATTCTCTTTCTGTGATTTGTGTATAAAGAACTGTGAAATCTGAGAAACAAAGATCTTCTGCGAAGGTGCAAGTTCAGAATTCTTGTTAATGGTTAGTGATGGAAACAGTGTTTTGATAGAAGAATCAAGAGTGATTATGCAATAAATGATATATAACGTAAGATAAGTGAATGATATTGAAAAAGTAAGATATTAAATAAGTATTTATACTATCGAGCTCTATGTAAAAGGGATTTAGAAATTGTATTTCCATTTATGTGAATTTCTTTGATTAATCATTACTTTTTTTCTACTTTTTAGTTAATTTTAGATTTCTTTAATGTATTCTGTGCCTTCGAGAAAATTTTGAGTCATTGGAAAATCAAAGTTTCTTGGTTTTCAGAAGTTTAGTCAAGGGCCTCGGTGTTCAATATGGTAGGTTTCTGTGTGTGACATGTTGACTTATGCTTACAGTGAGATGCTATTTATTATATCTTTAATCCTCCATAAAGGTGACATGTTTTTTTTATTAAATCTTTAATTCTTCAACATTTTCATGTGTTCTTTATTTAATACCTTACTAATGATTACTTTATTATCTCTAGAAAATAATACTTATTAATTATATTTAATTAATAACATTATTCAAATAAGTTTGAATCTATCTAGATAATATAAATTTATGTATAGAATATGCCTTTTATGTCAATTTCTATGGTCAAATTGCATCATATAAAGATCGTCACATATATGAATGACGTAAAAAATGAAAATCTTTTATGTCAAGTTTATATGTGATGTACAAAATTATTTTTACGTTGATTTAAACCAACATGACGTACAACTATGTTGGATAAATATTGATTCACATGCAATTCACGTATATAACGACTAAGGTTTAGGTCGATTTAACATCTTTAATATAAAACTATGTCGGAACTAAAATATATTGTCATATATATATGCAATACTTTGTCTTTATAACATTTTTAATAATGATTTAACACTTTGATTATTCTTTTACTAAATTTTTATATTGATTTAAGATGATTTAGGACTATATGCTTTTAATTAAGTTATGTATTAATTCACAAGTTTGTTGAACCATTTTGCTTATAATTGTGCTTATGTGAAATGAAGTGCAATAATATTTAAATACTTGTGTTTATATGTTATTTTAAATCTGGTTGAGTCTAAGTTTGTTATGCAACAAAACAAACATTAAAATACTACACATATGGCTGTTCAAAAAAAAAAAAAAACTACTACACATATAATGAAAGTTATTGTTATAATTATGTCATTTTCAGCAACAATATATATTTTATAGGAAACTTCATCAAAAGTAAAACAAAAATAAAATATGGTAAAACTTCTGTGAAAACCGTTATTGTATATTGCACAAAGATCATTAAAACTATAATTTTTATTATATGTTGAGATATGAGTGTTAACCATCCACAAATCATTTTATGAACTACTCGTGTATTATCAAGAGTTCTAAAGAAATATTGTTTTATCTATTGGTAGAAAATACTTATACACTAATGCAAAAAGATTAGCATTTAAGAAAGTTTATTTATTTTTTATTTAAACAATAAAAAATAAAATAAATAGAAACACTTTAAGATATTCTAACCTTATTATAACATCATTATTGTATAAACCTATTTTTCCTAAGCAAAATGGTATAACACCATTCTCCAATTTATTCTATTTTTGATAGTTTAAAAAAATAGTGTGCGTTGTATGATTTGATTTAATATTTATTTAAAAATATATTTGAAGCAAACAATCAAATTAAATTTAATTCTTTTCTCTTTTATTACTCAAGATATTATAATCAAATATAAAAGCACAAGGGATGTTTAATCAAAGAACAAATGTGATCGTTATGTTATATTCATACATCATGACATAAATTCTAGGGCTAAATAGTTATTACACTCCAACAGTCCTACTATAGAATTCTCGAGACCAGTCTCTAGAAGGCGGATTTCCACAGTCAATCTCCTGAGACCGAGTTTCTTAGTCGACCACCAGAGATCGGGTCTAGCCGACCTCCCGAGGTCCAGCTCCATAGTCAACCTTCCAAGGACGATCTCCACATAACCAATCTACGCAGCCGAACTCCCTAAGGTCGATCTCTATTAAAGGGAACTTGATAGCCGAGATGATCAAACTCCATAGCCGAACTCCCCAAGGTCGATTTAGAAAAGGTGGAACTCCATAGTCGACCACCCGAAACTGAGCTATATAGTCGACCTCCTAGGATCAAGCTCCATAGCCGACCTCTCGAGGTCAAGCTCAATAGTCGACCTTCTGAGGTTAAGTTCCATAGTCGACCTCCTGAGGACGATATCCAAATGGCGATCTTCATATCCGACCTCCAGATGGTCGAGCTCCATAGTCGAACTTCCCAAAGCCGGTCTCTAAAAGGCGGACCTCCATAGCTGACCTCCCGAGGCTGAGCTCCATAGCCGACTTCCCGAGGACTATCTCTAGATGGCCGATCTCTGTAGCTGAACTTCTCGAGGCGGATCTCCAAATGGTCGAGCTCCATAATTTGGTTAAATTCACATGTAGAAATACAGCCACCAGAACCTATATTACGCCCTACCCTACTTTTATTTTCCACTATCGCAAGCGGGATCACGACAGGACAATAAAAAATTTACTTTTAAAATATTTATTTAGATTGAGAATTGGAGTTGTCACCATAGTTTAATCAAATAAATAGAAATAAGTGTGATTTTACAAAATGTTACTTTTTCAAAAATAATAACAATAGTAATATAAATAAAGACAACCAAATAAAACAATAAGACAAACAAATATCAATAAACACCAATGCAAATAAAATAAAAAAATACTAATAGATTAAAATAAACACCAATAATAATTAAAATAAACCAAAATGCAAACAAAAATGATAAATAAAACAAATAAATGTTCTTTTTATGTTGTTGGGCTCGACAAATATTGCCATTGGTCCTATGTATTTCCATAAAAGAAAATCAGGGTTTATGTAGTTCTAATTTTTGAAATTGGTTTGTTATGATTGTTGGTATTTATCTTTTTTTTGAAAATTTTATTTTTTGATTAATTTTCAAAAAGAAAGTTTTATATGTTTTTATTTTTAAAATTTTAGCTTATTAAAATTGTTTCGCATTTTTTTATTTTTCCCCAAAATTAAATATTTTACTATTTCTTGAAAATGTATTATTTTTATTATTTTGAAAGTTGTTTTGAAATTTTTTGACAATTTATATTTTTTTATGTTTTTGAAAATGTTTCACATTTTTATTTAAAAAAAACACTGTTTTATTATTATTTTTCCCAAAAATTGATAATTCACTAAGGTTTTAGGAAGCATTTTATATTCTCCTTAAGAATTTGAAAAGGTTTTATAATTTTTATTTATTTTTTAAAAATCAAAGCGATAAAGGCTGAATCTTAGGATACCGTAGAAGCTCTCACACAAGGCAGTCACATATACATATAAAGTATATGAGATCAATAGAAGATACTAGTTGAAGATCCTCAAAAAATGGGTTCCCCTTTTCTCTGAATTCAAACCTTCAAATTTCTGCCCACCATGTATGCTCAAGATCCCTTTTAATATCTCTCCAGTATTTTTTGCATGTGTGCCTATTGAGTGTGCATACCTATTTATACTAGTACTATCCTGTTCACTTTTAATTGGGATTTGGACCTATTAATTTATGATTATCTCCACTTAATTGTATTTTTACAAAACTGTCAATCAAATATTAAACAACGGGAAGAATGAATCTGGAATACAAAATGGGCAGAGTCATAAAACTGCTATTGCTATGGCAGAACTAAAACCCCAATGCATAATCAATTATAGCTAAAGGAAGGGGATATCAATCATTACTCACAATAATTAGACTGAATGTGAAAAATAAATAGAGAATAATTAGGTGTAACAACACAATGAATGGGGACAGCTCTATTAACGTACCACGTATTTATTTTTTATTATTTTATTTTATTTTTTCTTTAATTTTCATGTTTTTTAAATTATTTTTTTAAAACATTATTATTTCTAAAAAAAACATATGAAAATTGAATTTTCTCTTTTTTTTAATTTTTATTAAGAGCAACTTAGAAAAATAAAAAGAGTTAGATAATGCACCAATTATCAGCATTTTAATTGAAAATCACCAACATTTAATCACTATTTGTAATTAATCAGAATAATAATCAGTTTAACTATTCAAATTTTTAACCTTTCTATTTTTTCAATTTATTCTCAATTGATTTTTGTGTAATTAATGGGCCTAAAAAAATACAGGTAGAAAGTGAGAGACAATGTGATATGGCAACATTTTAATGATAATTTTATTTTTTTTTAACACACTTTTAATGGACTGATCTTCTTCACTTTTTTTTTCGTTTTATGAATTTTATTTTAAAATTTTATTCATAAAATAGAATGAAACCAAAACTCTTTTTTTTTTTATTTAAATGACAAAGTATGATAAAAACTGAATAACATACATTTTTTATTTTAATTTTATATTTTTTATATTTTGAAATAATATTATTTGCTTGGGCAAAATTTGGTGTTGACATCCACCACCCGAATTTTTTCTTCGCACACCCAAACAGAGGTCGTATTAGCTAAAGATTTATTAAGCATTGGACAGGGTACAAACTCCAATCCGAAAATGACCAGTTTACCAATTTACTTCTAAGCTTGGCCCAAGACCAAGCTTTAAGGTGTGTCATCACAAAAATTTAGGTAATCATCAACTACCCCATTGCTATAAACCACATTATTCCTATGACTCCAAATTTCTCATACTATTGCGATGCACCGCACAGTGTTGACTTTCTTACTGCACCAAACTAGAGAAAAGTTCAAGAAATGTTGTATTGCATATTTATTCCTAACAAAATGTATGCCTATTTATCTATCACAGTTATCCCATACCTTTTGCATAATTACACATTCAAAGAAAACAAGTTGTATTGTTACAAAGCGGACACACATTACTTGGTAACACAACCTGTCTCGTTATCAAATTATCTCTAGTAGGAAGCTTACCTATAAATACCCTTCATGCACATACTAGAGTAGGACCTGCCACTTTGGTGTTCCATAGTTGTTGAAACCATGGGCGACCTATAGATGGGTCAAGTTCCTTTAGAGCCCTATAGCCATCCCCTACTTATAACATTAAATATCGCTATCCTCGTATTGCCACTCGTCTGATAGCTCCATCTTCCATTGGATAGTGGAGAGGAATGATAGTAGTTGCACCTCTAATTCCTTTTCCCATACAAACAACTCTATCTCCTTCCGCATTACCACGATTCTCCCATTATCCCAAATCACTGACATCACTATCTAAGTTTAGAGATAGAGAATGCAATCTAGGGAATTTGAATTTTAGTGGTAGCTCGCATACCCATTTATCCTCCCAGAACCATATATGTTCTTCGTTTCCCAGCTTCCAAAAAATCCTAAGATCAAACCATCTAGGATCGTTCCCAACTTCACAGATTTTGCATAAATCTTTCCACCAAGTAGAGCTTTTTCTATCAACCATGGTCACCCTCATATCCCTCCAAGATCCGTACTTAGAATCTAATATACCTCTTCACACTCCCTCTTCCTCCTACACAATTTTCCACTTCCATTTGGCTAACAGAGCCAAATTGAATTTGCCAACATCCCTAATGCTTAGGCCACCCACCTCGGTAGGAGAACATACCTTGTCCCAAGCTACCTAGCAATCTTTCTTCCCTCATACCCAGAAACCCCAGAGAAACTTGGCTTGTATCTTCCTGATTAAATTACATACAATACTTGGGGCCTTAAAAAAAAGACAAGTAGAATAATGGTAGTGCGCTATTTACTGACTTAATAAGACACATCCTACCTGCCATAGACAGAGTTTTCCCCTTCCAGGATGATAGCCTAGACTTTATTTTTTATTTTTTCCATAAAGCCACCCTCTAGGATTACCTCCTATCATCATACCTAGGTATTTGAATGGGAAGTTCATTTGTCCACTATTTAGGCACTTGGTTAAAACCTTCGTATCTACATGGCTTAACCCTATGGTGGCAGTATTACTCTTATGAAAGTTGACTTTCAGGCCAGAAATAACTTCAAAATAGCGGAGAATCGCTTTGATCGCAACAACACAATGGAGATGTGGTTGACAAAAGAACGTGTCATTCGCAAACTACAATAGTTTAACTTTCACATTCTTATATCCTACTCTGACCCCTTCTAGGATTCCATTCTTAGAAGCTTGCCATACCAAACTCACCAAACCCTTCGTAGCTATTATAAAGAGTAATAATGCTAATGGATCACCTTGTCTGAGTCCCTTTCTTAGTTTAAACTCCTTGGTAGGACTTCCATTAACTAATACCGAAACGGTAGCAAAGCTGAGACAAGCTTTAATCCAACTTATCCATTTGTGGTGGAAGCCTAATCTACCCATCATGTACATGAGGAATTCCCAATTCACTGAATCAAATGCTTTTTCGAAAATCCAAAGTAATCTATTATTTCGTTGGCTACTAGGACACTGTCCAATAACCCTCGACCACTAAGGAATGTCACTTGTTGTTTATCTATCACATTCGATAATACCACTTTTAGCCCATTTGCCAAGATGTTCACAATCACCTTGTACATACATCCAACTAACGATATAAGCCTGTAGTCATTCATAGTAGATGGATTTTTCCTCTTCGGTATCAAAGTGATAAACGATACATTACATCTCCTTAAAATATACCCACTATCGTAGAAACAGTGCAATGCACCTGTCAAGTCAATCCCAATGGTGTCCCAATTATTCTTGATAAAGTGGAAATTAAACCCATCCAGACCCGGGCCTTTTGAACTTCGATATCGGTTCACAACATCTAAAATTTCAGAATCACTAAATCTACTACATAACATGTCATTGTCCTCATTTGTGACTGTTCTAAAGTACACCCCGTCTAGATTCAAGCTCAACTTTCATTGAGCTACAAACCTACTTTCAAAGTGATCTTTAATTATAATTTTGATCCGGTCAGGATCATCACACCATTCCCCATTAATGGGTAATCCTTTATTACCATTGTTGACCTCCTCCATCTAAGCCTAGAGTGGAAGAATTTGTTGTTTAAATCCCCCTTCAACAATTCAACCCTCGACTTTTGTTTAAGCATAACATTTTCTTTTTTCTGACAAGTTTCTAAGGTCACCTAATAACTGCATTCTTTTGATTCGCATCGATTCTTGTAAATTTTTTTCATCCTCACACTAATCAAGGGCATCAATCTCATCTAATTGTTGTTGTTTTTTCAATTTCTCACAACTAAATACCTCAGATGCCCAACTCTTCACTTTCTTCTTTACCCGTTTCAAAACTATTACCACATCTAACATTAAGACCCATGCATGTTTCACAACCGTCTTGAACCCAACTTCCTTTTGCCATACATCAAATGATCTAAATAGCTTAGGACCTCAATCAACCTTTCTATTCTTAACCACTAGGGCACAATGATCAGATACTTATTTGGTCTGCACAAATTGTGCAGCTCCTAACCATTTTAGCAACTAGGATTCAGATAGTAAGATTTTATCAAGCCTACTTCTGGAAGTGTCATTTGTCTATACCTCGTAAACAACCTCCCAACAACTGGGATATCTAATAATTGAAATCTATCTATAAAGGAGTTAAACATATCCATTTCTGCCCTATTCATTCTTTTTGCACCCATACCTTTTCGTTCACTTGGTGCCTGAACAAAATTGAAATCTCCCATCACATAGCATGCCCTATTCTTATACATAGCCATAGTCTTTTCTATTTCACCCCACAGTTCAAATTTCTCTGTATTAAAGCATGGTGATTAGACATTAATGATCACCACAGGAATGAGTTGTTCAGTTTCCCCATGTTTATATTCACCCTCCGTTAGAATAAATCCTTTTCCTTCCACTATTTTTGTATAATTAAACTCATGTTTGTTCCACATAGTTAAAATATCCCCTCCTCTTTTTCTATTCCTCTATGTATCCAACTAATGTCATTAGATTCCCATAACGAGTAACATCTATGAGTGCTTAAATTAGATAACTTAGTTTTCTGGATAGACAAATGCTCGATTTTTCTCTAACAATCAAACTTTTCAAGTAACTCCATTTGACCTCCCCACCCAGCCCCTTAATATTCAAGCTAATTAAACTCATAACTCACAATCCTCTCTATCATGGCAAGACTATCTAAGTAGCTTGCTATCTCTATCTTCCATCTCCCTAAATCTCTGAATAACTCTACTTTCATCCCTTACACATGGACCCTCAACTTTTTTGCTATCTCCCACAACTCATCTTCATCCTGACTAAGCTATCAAGAAACCTTCAATTATAGTTAAATATATTCGAATCAGAGACAAAATTGGCAACTAATTTAGAAGTGGAAGATTTTATTGACTTTGAAGGCATTGTTAGGGTTTCCAATGACCGTATTGTAATATGTTTCTTCTTACGCCGTCCTTTTGCTTTATTTGGCTCGCCTCTCCGTTGCGGGAATGTAATCACAAACTTGGGGAGATTAAGTGCTTCTTCATTTATGAGGGCCAAGAGTGTCGTGAGCATCGATCCTCTTGGACTCACTGCAACCAGTTTGCAACTTTGAGTCGTACAATAATCGCCTCCAGCAACGTCAGCGCAACACAGTCATCCTTGACTGAGGGTAGGCTTTCACAATGGGATTGTGAATCATTCACCGTAGTTTCCAAATTCAAACCCTCCAGATGGTCGATCTCCACAGATGGTCGATCTCCACAGTTGAATTTCCCGAGACCGATCTCGGGATGGCCGAACTCCTTAACCAAACTTCCCAAGGCCGATCTTCAAAAGACTGAACTCTAATGCTGAGCTCTATAGCTGAACACCCTAAAACCTCGTCCCTCAACGTTACAACGAGCTCCTTCCCTTGTTAGATATGTTTTGGCCACGTCACCAGCCCTAACCAAATGAGGGGTGTTAGTATCTTGGGCCTTCGGCCCAATGAGTTCGGCTCTCTTAGCTACTAGATTGATACTCAGAACCATATATTTGGGTTCACCCACTGAGTCGCTCAAAGCCCAGTTAACATCCTTACTCAAGCGTCTTGGACACTGTTGACCCCTCAATCCTCTTAAAAATCTTCCCGTTGAAGGCCTTCCCATTGTCTGCAAGGCATACATGTACTTTCTAAAACATGTTCTGTTGATTTTGCCATTTCCATATTACTGCAATACAACACATTGGTATGGTTGCAGACTGCCATAACAATTTCCACAATTGTTTTAAGAATGACTTCCATACCCAGACACATAGAACGACACAGTTCATCACCATCAATGGTAACACCTCCTTTCCACCTACTACAGGAGTTTTCCGGCCACCGGATTTCACGCAACCAACACCCCCAACTTCACATTGTAACACACGTCGTTCGCAGGTTCATTTTGGCCATGCATACTCCACTGTTCATCTTCTTAAAGTACACTTCATTTTGGCCTTTGCTCTTACAGGTTCCCTTACCTTCGAATTACGCCTATCCTCCTTCGCTCCTTCACTTACGTAGCCCTTAGTGCATCTCAGTAAGTTGACATGCAGCTTCATGTTCCCTATTCTAATGGAATCCAACTCCTTCTTTAATCTTCCCACATTCTTAACTTCAAAAAACCTCACAAACCCAAATATGCTATCCCACCTATTCAACTTTATTAAGATAAAAACTTCATTCAATCTGCTCCATCGTTGAAATATTTTCCACATATCTTTTTTTTCGAAATTAACCGAAAAATGGGAGAAGAAGATAATGATGTTTCACGGTAAGGTGGAATATTCATTGTTCCTCTTATGTTCTATTTGATTTTTTATATATATGTTTTGAATTTGGTGTAACGTTACACTTATATAACGTTACATGAAATTTTATATATATATATATAAAATAAAAAATCAGTTACTTTGAATTATTTTCGTTTAATAATATTGTAGTATTTTATTTTACGTTATTAACTTTTTTTCACCCAAGAATGATAACGATTACATGAAAAATAAGTATAAATATAAAATATCAAAGGTAATATTTTCTTGCAGTAATATTTTATTTTCCAAGACTAATAATGTAATATTGTGGAACTCCTTTTATCAAAAAGTTATAGATATGAATCAACTTACATACATTAAGTTTTTCTTTAGTATATACATTTATCATGATTTATCACGGAGTAAGTGAAATTAATATTTAAATAAATGATTTCGAATCAATTTGGTTTGGATCGTTTCTAAATTGTTAAATCGTAAACTAATAAAATCGTTAAATAGAAAAAAATCCAAAATAATCTAAAAAATTCAATTTTCATTTATTATCAACTTTTTAATCCATATATTAACCTCTTATAAGGATATTTATATGGTTAAATAAAATTATACTCAGTGTAACAACCCAAAAATTCTATAGTATTTATCATTCAATTTTTATAGATAAACAAAGTATAATTTTAAATCATAAAATATTTAATGTATAAAAAGATAAATAAAAGAAGGAAACAAGAAAATAAGAAGAAAAGAAAAGAAGAAGGAAAGAAAAAAAAATTATTTTTTTCAGCTTGAGCGAGAATAATTTCACCCGAGCGAAAATCCACCTCGCCCGAGCGAGAAATTTATCGCTTGAGCGAAAATAGTTTAGAGAGCACTCCTACTCTAGGACCATTTTCGCTTGAGCGAAACTACTTCACCTCCTCGCATGGGAGAAGGATTTCTCACCTGGGCGTAAACACTCCAGAGAGCATCGTATTTTGTTTAAAAAGAGCTCGCTCAGGCAAGACTTGCAAAGTGAACTTTTCTGCAGAATTCGCTTAAGCGAGATTCTCCCGCTTAAGCGAGACTATAAGATAATGATTTCTTAACTAAACTAACTTTTTTCTGCTATCAAGTATTAACATGCATTTAAGGTTCAAAGTACTACATAGAGTGTTTAGATACATCAAACTTATATACAACTATCTACATAACAAAAAAGGAAGATCATCTCAAGGTCATAAGGTCTTTAACTACATCAAAACATATATACAAGTATATACAAGACAAAAGGAAAATCGATTGCAAGGCATATAATCTTTAAGGTGCTCCAAAACCTGCATCTGCACCTACTCGTGTACATAGTACAGTCATCGTAGTTCATACAATAACATGAAAAGTAAGGCTAATGCTAGTGAAATTGAAAGTTTATAATATACTAAATACATGAAAAAAAAACAAAGTATATCAATCATAAGAATTCCCTTAAAGCCTGGTATATAAAGTTTCAATACTAGTTTTTCTTTTTCATTTCAAGTATTTATGTCAAACATCATACATGAAGGTCTCACATGGACCACATCAATACATATAGGTCACACATGGACCTATCGTCTTTCGAAACACTCATTAAGTATGCACCTACTAGAGACTAACATCTAATCCAATACCCAATACTTAGATTCAGCAAACCTAAGAGAAAGGACTAATTCAACACCCAAGACTTAGATTACCAACGAATCTAAGAGAAAGAACTGATCTAATACCCAAGACTTAGATTGTCATCTAATCTAAGAGAAAGGATTAGAGTAAGTTCAAACATCCAATACCGAGTGTCTACCCACGGTCCCGGTGTGTATGAACTCCCTTATCAGCTTCTCACCACCTGATATCTTAGTCTATGTGACTTAGATCATCAGTAAAGCTTGACGGTCTCTGTTAAAATAGGTATGCTATACTTAATATACTCAAACAACCACAACTCATACATTATCCCAAATGTATGGCGTCAACTTCATCTTTCAATCATTGACATCAATACCCATTCAATCCACAAATAATTATATGTGAAAATTTTTCACAATTATAACAACACTTAATGATTAAATTATCAAATATCATCCAAAAACGTTCTTTAACATTATAACAATATACATCTAGCAAATTCATCAAATTCATTCTCCAAAGCAAAACAATTAACGTTCAAAGCTTATGGAAGGAAGCTTTTAAATTGGTGACCACGTCACCCACACATCCAGATATTCTAACTTAAAACTCCATTTGAGGTAAAAACTAGCTTCCCTTACCTCAGACAACGATCTCCTATCAATTCCTCTGATCAGGCAACAACACCAGTCCAACTCTAAGGATCTAGAACAAGTTTTCCAAATAACACCAACTTTTAGTATAACCTTAATCAAGTTAAGAGAAACACTTTTCTCAACTGTTCCCACCCATATTGATGACAAAATGTTAATCGAAAAACAGAAAATAAAGGATCTTTAGAACAAATATAAAATTATTCTCTTTGAAATTATGATCAGTTAGAAATGATCTTAGAATTCTTAACTATTACGGGGCTTGATCAGATTTAAAAAAAAAAAAAAAAAAAACACACACAGTAGAGATATGAAGAAGTGGGAAGAGAGAAAGTGATAGTTGTTTTTTTTTTCTTATCCTTTCCGTGTGTGTGAGTGGGGTTACAGTGTGCATGTACATGGATTGGTTATACGGGATTGTATTATTTCATATCTAAATATATACTTGTTTTAAAAACTTTAATTACTACATATTAATACAGTTAAGAATTAACATGGAATTAAAAGTGTAATGATATTTTTGTGAAAAAAAATAATTTATTGTTTTCACATTTTGATTGCAAAACTTTGAGAAAAAAAACAATAAATATAAAACATGACCGTTAATTTTGTTATTATTTTTGAAGTAAAAAAATAATTTATTTATTAATATATATATATATATATATATATATATATATATATATATATATATATATATATATATTTGTGTGGGGTTGGGGTGGGGTGGGGGTGGGGATTACTTAAAATTATGATAATAAAAAAAATACCATAATTGCAAAATAACATTACATAATATTTAGTAAATATAACTAAATAAATTGATTAGTTATTACATATAACCAATATTGATTTAAGAATGGATGATTTAATTAATTAACTTTAAAAAAATATATGCATCTTATAATCAATTTCACTATTGTAATTAAATATAATAATGTTTTTTTATGAAGTTAAGAAAATATATGAAATAATGCATAAAAATATTATAACATTATTTTAAAATATTTTCTTGTTTATATTTTTAACTAAATAAATTAATAAATAGGAATATAAAATGTCTTATATAATATTTAACAATATTGTTGTCTATATATAATAGCATTATTAAAGTGTTCTATTGGGAGAGAGTCGCAACTATTATTAATTTACTATATTAATGAAGGTCATTAAAATATTTGATGTAATTAATATTTAGTAACAAAACAACCCTATATATAGAAGTTAAATGAATGAACCAATATCTTAATCCTGCTTTATTTTTAAGAATGATTAAATAAAACACTGTAATCAATACATATTTAATATTTTCTACAAAATATTTATAGAAGCAATAATTAATTAGACTATCTTTATTTAAGTAATAATATTAAAAGCTTTTTTCTTGTAAAACAGAAACACATGTAACACAATTCTCAATTAAGATTTAATTTGCTCCACCAATTTCCAAAATGTAGTAATTCAACATCAAATTATATTACCTTCTTTTAAATAAAACTCTCTAATCCTTAAAAACATTTTGTTCCATTATGCCTCAAAGAGATTGCTCTTTCAAAAGCATACTTATCCTCACAAGAATTCACAATTTGACAACCTAACAACACTAAAAGTAAATTTTTATAATTATAAAAAATTAGAAGATAAAATACAAAATAATAAATTATTGTAAGAAATTGTAAGACTGAAAAAACATCATCACCCTTACTATAAATATCCTCACAAACAAAGCTTTGGTGAATCAAACTCTCTCACTCAAAACATTCAAGGGTTTGTTTCCTCACCCATCTCATAGACCTTTCACAACACTGTTTTCTGCGTAACCTATCCTTTATCACAATGAAAAACTCTGCTTCTTCTTCTGGAGGTAACTGCAGCAACTCCTCATCCCAACCCCTTCAGCCACCACAAACTGCCACCACCAATCAACCTGCCAGGAGGCCACGTGGCAGGCCTCTAGGCTCAAGAAACAAGCCAAAACCCACCTCAAACCCAGTGCCCCAAAGCACAGATGCCACCATGAAAATCTTCTCTTTCAATGTGGCTCCAAATAGGGATGTCATAGAGTCCCTTCTCGAGATTGTTCACAGGGACCAAGTTAGTGTCACTGTCATGAACGCTTCTGGAATGATCAACAACGTGCAACTGGAACCTTCAACTGAGGGTACACCACCCATCATGCTCCACGGGCCTTTCAGGTTGCTCTCTCTCACTGGATCCTACTTCTACAACAACCACTACATCCTTCACCCCGGTGCCACCCCTCCTCCTCCTCCGACCTTTGGGGTCCATCTCGCCACCTCTCAAGGCCAAATCTTCACTGGCATCGTCGGTGGCAGAGTCATTGCTGGTGAGAATGTCGTGATCACTGTCTCCACATTTCAAAACCCTGAGATTGTGAGATTCACTCCTGATGATCGAGAAGACACTAACAACGGTCCTAGTGATTTTAATGGGGGTGGGCCCTTCATGGGGTTCAATGCAAGTTATGGAATTCGTGGGTGGTAGAAGATGTGAAGCTAAACTCAAGGAATATCTGTCTCAATGTGCTGTGTTTTGTTTTCTTTTTTTATTTGGTATTAGTTGTTGCAGTGTGTGTCTTGAGAGTTGAGTAAGTGTTATCTACAACACTTTGTTTGCTTTTGTTGCTTCTGTTAATTAGGTCAATAGTTGTGTGTCAAGTTGTTGTTTCAACCTTATCTATTTTGAATAGATTCCTTCACTTTATCTAGATCTTACAGTTTAGTTGAGTTAAATCTTATTTACCTTATTTGTGGGTTTGATCACAGAATTGTGATGTCGTGAAAACAAAAGATCTTCTATAATGATGATGTTCAGAATTCTGGTTTAGGACTCGAGGTTTACTGGTGGAATTGAATAGTATTTTGATAAAAAAACACTTACGTTAAATTGGTCTTTATGAGTTATGGTGGGGGTAAAAGTTGTAACATAATTTTTTCTTTTTTTTGGGCTTAAGAGTATTTTTGTTACATTATTATGATGATTTTTTAATTCCATCTTTCTTAAGTAGATCATTTTTTTTAAAGATACAAATTAATATAATCATTTCTATCAAATTATAATAGTACTGTTAAAGTAATAATATATGATCAATTAGAGTCTCTTGTTTATAAAAACGGCATATGATACAATACAAGTAACTCATTTTCTAAATATATCAAATGAGAATATATATATATATATATATTTACATAAACTCAAAGCATTAAATTTATTACTGTTTCATAAGTTATCTGATTTAGAAATGGGATTATGTGATTCAGAAATGGGAACGTGATTCTGTTAAATTAATACAAAACAGCCTTATGACTACAGGCTTGTCTGTCTTTTGTAAATTTACGTATTTCACTCATGCTTTTGTGAACTTACTACTTCGTACTTCAACAACCCTTCAGTAAAATACTTTAGAGAAAAATACTTAGACAAACTTTTTCATAAAAAATTTTAGGACAGAAAAGTAAAAAAAGAAAAAGAAAAAGAAAAAAGAAGTTAAAAAACAATTAAGAAATTCGTGTCAAAAGTTTTTATAAATTAATTTTAACTCTTTTTAAAAAAATTGTTTCATTTTTAACGATTTCATTATCGCTGTACAACATTAAAATTCAATTGCTCTTAATGAGAATATACAACATAAAATACGGTACTGTATATATCAAATGAGAATATATATATATATATATATAACTTCAAAGTTTTGTACTATCTTATACATAAACATGAACTTGGTCTAGAGTACACTTCCTTCTCCGTTACCTACATTGAAACTAAATTTACAAGTTTTAACTTGGATGTGTATTTTCATAAAATTTTAGTTGTTCAATTTTTTAGACAAATCTTATTTGCACTTCAACTAAGTTATTCTTGTTTATATGATACATTTCATTTGGACAAGACGTTATTTTCAACAATAGTGGTTATAATACCTTGTAAGGCGTATATGTTATTCTTCCCTTGCATCCTTTATCACTATATATCATGAATACTATCATCACCTTCAATCTTTTCTGCTCACCTTTAGACATATATTTCATTTTCTCAAGTACAGCAAGGAATATAAAAGTTAGGTACAAAACTAACCTTTTTAAGCATTCTCTCAACTCCATGTAGTCAAAATTTAATGGTTCAAACTTTAATAATTTTATAAGACTTGTTATCATCACAAAGAATTGAAACTCCTTCAAGTGTTCTAAACTCCAATAATCATAAACAACTAAGTATCACATGAAATAAGTAACCGGAATCTATCATTCACTTGCAATCTTCAGTATTACTTAACATCATAAAAACTTTTGATGGCATAGTCTTTCATTAAAGTTGTGTCACTAGAAGTAGACATTTTATACTAGATCTAAACAATTTGTTAAGTTTGTTAGCTTTCATCTATTATTTTGGTCAAAATCTTGTGGTTTGACATTTCTTCTTACAATGAAAACATATAATATTTGATGCACCTCTATTATTGTGAAACCTTGACTCCTATCTCTTTCTACCTTTTGTGTTAGCAACGGTAGAAATTTTTCCTTATACTACAAGATTATCTTTGACATTAGATTCCTTAATAAACTCGTGTACGCTTTAATAGAGGTGTTATGAGATGCCATTGTTTTTAGAAAAAAGCTTTAATAGAGGTGTTATGAGATGCCATTGTTTTTAGAAAAAAGTTTTAATAGAGGTGTTATGAGATGTCATTATTTAAAAAAAAAAAAAAAAAAAAAA
>Ga0209700_103428_pt1 | contig 30407 bp, 18 predicted proteins | sample SiratroredBW_FD_187528 | JGI IMG/M metagenome (GOLD analysis project Ga0209700, IMG submission 187528) | Root nodule microbial communities of legume samples collected from California, USA - Siratro red BW (SPAdes) (version 2) | ecosystem: Host-associated > Plants > Roots > Nodule | place: USA...
GTACTCGTTGTAACTATTTGCTTAATAGTGGAACCTCTTGAACGGTTTGTTCAAGGGAGAACTGGACGTAGCCCAAGAGATTAGGGTGAACCAGTATAAAACTGCTTTATCTGTGCTTATATTTTTTGCCTTGGTTGGTGGTTTCTATTTATAGCAAATTGAGTTCAGGCTCCATTCAACCCCCCCTTCTGGAGCCAGCTGTTCCTACAATAGATATAATTATTATTGATATTAGATTTATCTCTTTAGAGTAGAATCATGTGTAATATTGAATTATTTATAAACATATAAATAGTGTTATTCATTAAATAACAGTCAAAAATACCTTAAAGTAATAAAATGAGTAAGTATAAATAATTACGAGATTAAAATTATAATATAAAAATCAATTAAGATGATTTTTTTTTTGTTTTTATTAGGTAATGTGATGTGAGGAGAGTAAATCAGATATAAATGTTGCAAATGGGTTAAGTCACCTTTCAATCATAGTACTTGTGTTTGTTATACTTATAAAAAATTGTGGCGTAATAATTAGTTATAATTTTTAGCGTAATGATAAGTATTTAATTCAACAATTTGATAGTCGAGACCACAAGTTCAATTTCTAATGGGTAATTGATCAGGAGAAAATTGTTGTGGGTTGCACAATTACCTTAAAACTTAAGCTAGGTGAGTCAAGTCAAAATTGAAGAGTACAACTCCTAGTGTGACAATTGCTTGAGGAATGAAAGAGATATTTCCTTGTTTACATATGGACATGGATGGTACACGAAGATGGAAACCCCTTCGATATTGCTTAGTATGGGAGTGGCTCAAGGATAGGTGGTTGACAAATCTAGAGATAAGATTGATCACCTACCGATTAATATCGAAGTTTCAATGGAATCTCCCTTTTTCAGCATTTTACTAGCCCTTATGTACCTGATAATTAGTACACAACTTATTTTTCCATATCCTTGATAGTATGCGTTTGAGGTACATGATTTTGGGGTACATTACCTAACATCAACTTAAGAAGTACTATTATTATGAATATGACCCACTTATTTATAAATAAATGACATGCTAATACCTAATGATATACGAGTATTCAACATCTCTAGTTGAATAAGAATAAGAGATACTTAATTATATCAAGTGAGTGTAATTAAGTTTATATGTAGACATTAACTTAAGTTTTAGGCAAGCAAGAGTTTTTTTTGAAGATTACTCTTAGAATCTTTTGTTATATAGAAGAGCAGGATAAATGTGTATTTTTTTTTATGTACTTTTGACTATTCTCTCCTAATTAAAATATAGGTTTGAAGTATAGAGGAGCAGGATAAATATGTATTTTTTTATGTATTTTTGAATTCTCTCGTAATTAAAATATAGGTTTGAAATTATGTACTCTATTTTAACTAACTTGTGTATAATTTGAATTGATACATACACAAACATATATGGTTTTGGTTTATTTCACACTTTATTTAAGATGTTCATCATTTTAATTTTGTATGTAAAAATATTTTGTACAAATTAGTCAAAAACTTTTTTTTAAGTATGATTACGATAGTTGAATGTAATATGATGTTACATTGCTAGTCTTTACTTGTTAACCTTGTTCTTGTCTTTTATAAATATTTCAAAAGAAATTTTGTGAAAATCTAAGCTCATCTTTCATAATATCTTTATCTAGAAGGTTCTCTCTTGTATTGAAATTCAAAATAATATCTTTATCTAGAAGGTTTTCTCTTATATTGAAATTCAAACAACATAATTTCCTTTATCAAAAGATTAAATGTTGTGGAGGCTGGAAAAGTCTTACACTGTGTGTTACTAGAATAATTCCATCTCTACACTACCTCTTTATTAAAGTTATAACATTAACTTGTAAACTTGAAAGTCTTTATAGGTATATCAAGATTTTTCTCTTCATTTAACACTTACAATTAACTTTATATATCAATGTTATAATATTGATTGACTGAAAGAACATGTTGCTAAAGAGCCAATTAAGATTGTTGGAATAAAAGCAAGTAATCCTCAACTTATAGAATAAGAACCCAATAAGTCACATCAAACATGATTCAATCTTATACTTAAAAGAAAACATAGGAAATTTCATCATAAATTGTTATTGAAAGAAACTATTAATGAAGATTCCATAAAAGTACAATTAGAATACTTAACTTCAAATGATTATACTCTTAAAATAGAGATAGAAGATAATTAAGGAACTGGTAAAAGGAAAATTCATGTTTGTAATGTTACAATGTAATGCCAAAGATATAAGTAATGTCTTTATATAACCCACATCTTAATATGTTGACAGACAAATTAGAATGATCTTTTGATGATGCATGCACATTTTGTTGATGATTTCATTCTTTAATATTCATCATGACCGACAAATTAGAATGATCTTTTGATGATGCATGCACATTTTGTTGATGATTTCATTCTTTAATATTCATCATGATAAAAAATGTAAAAGATAAATAAATCCTTAAGAAACTATTGAACAAAACTTGATTTAAAAATTAATTTTCTATTATTTATCAATATATAATCAATGTTAAGTTTATAATTGAATATCTTTTATTGAATTAAAATTGAATTTCACTTTGTTTATGTATAGTCAATTATCTCAAAAACTAATTAATTACGTTGATTAAAAATATTTATCAATAATTTCGTTAAGAATCAATTATTTCAAGAAACAATAGATTATGTTAAGTAATATGAAAAACTATACTTTTGTAAATAAATAATTATGTTTAACAATAATATATGAACAATATAATAATTAATTATAACTAACAATAATTGATTGTTTTAGTCAATTATTTTGAAATTCTTTAAAAAGAAATCTTTCAACTTGTGTATACAAAATACACTTTCAATATTTTTCTTTAAATAAGTTTGTGGCTTTTTGAAGAGTTTTTCTACAAAAGTTTTTCTCTACACTTTATTAAAAAACTTTTGCTCCAGATCAATTAAGAGTTTAAATACAACGTAAGTTTTTGCTATAACTCTTTTGAGAAATATTTGCCACTCTAGGTGATATATGTCATTTCTTTGTACTTTTTTAAATTGATACATATTAATATCTTATGCGTTTGTAGGTAATTAAGTATTTTTATTATTTTAAAGCTTTTTTTTAAATTTTAAAATGTGTTATAAAAAGTGTTGTGTAATTATTATTTTAGTTAAACTGGTACTCCACTTGAATAATTTAAAAATATGATAAAAGTTATAGTTGTTGGGATTAATTTAGATGTGTATTCTCCAAATTAGTATCCACATAGATATATTTTCTGTTGGGAATTTGATTTTGAAACTACACATTGATTTGTTTCCGTTTCTAAATATGTCTTTAATAACAATATTTTCTCTTCGTACATATCTCCTCCTATTCCCAAAACACAACAATTGGTATCCGAGCTCTTAGTTCTTAGGGCTTGTGTGAGACCACGAGAGGAGAAAAAAAAAACAACAGAGGGAAACCAGTGAGGAACCTTTTGAGAAAAAAAAAAAAAAACTTCACCTATGGCCGGAAACTTCATGGCAGCACCTCCAGTTTTTTTCGGAGAAAACTATCAAATATGGTCTGTCAAAATGAAGTCTTACCTAGAAGCGAGTGGTTTGTGGGATGTTGTGATGTCTGAAATCCAACCGCTACAAGAAGATCCAACTGTAGCCCAAATCAGAAATTACAATGATGAAGTAATAAGAAGAGCGAAGGCCAAGACCTGTATTCACTCTGCTGTTTCTGATGTTGTATTCACTAGAATTATGTCCTGTGAAACAGCTAAAGAAGCTTGGAACACTCTCCAAGAGACATTTCAAGGGAATGAAAGAACTTGACAGATGTAAGTTCTCAATCTCAGAAGAGAATTTGAGATGTTGAGAATGAAAGAGGCCGAGACCATCAAAGAATATTTTGATAGGCTCTTGGCAGTGGTCAACAAGATCCGACTATTACGTGAAGATTTACCTGATAGAATGATCGTAGAAAAGGTATTGGCGAGTCTTCCAGAAAGGTTTGAAGCAAAAATCTCATCACTTGAAGATTCAAGAGATCTCACAATGATTTCACTAATCGAGTTGATGAACTCTCTGCAAATCCAATAGCAGAGAAGATTGTTGAGAAAAGAGTTGTTGAGAGAAGAGTCGAATACTGCTGAAGGAGTTTTTCTAGCAAGGTCACAGTCGAGTTACAAAGCAAAGAAAAAAGGCTGAAAAAATGAGAAGAAAAGTGATGAGGATGAAAATGACGAGAAGGAGAAGTACTCAGCATGTCAACACTGCAAGAAAACTAATCATCCACATTGGAAATGTTGGTGGAGACCAGATGTGGTGTGTAGTTCTTGCAATCAAAAAGGTCACATGGAGAAGGTATGCAAAAGAAAGCAACAAGAGGTGCAAATTGCTCAAGAGACTGATGACAAGGAGGAGGACCTTCTTTTTGTGGCGACTTGCTTTGCTAGTGACATCACTAATGAAACATGGTTGATTGATAGTGGATGCACTCATCACATGACACATGATAAAGACATGTCTGTAAAGCTGGACAGAACCCACTCTTCAAAAGTCAGAATTGGGAATAGAGACTATATTGAGGTCAAAGGCATAGGTGATATTGCCATTAATGCTGGCTCAGGTACAAAAATAATCTCTGATGTTCTATATGTCCTTGAGATTAATCAAAATTTGCTAAGTGTTAGGCAACTTTTAGAGAAAGGCTATGTTGTTGTGTTCAAAGATAAAACTTGTGAAGTCTTTGATACAACTGGCATTAAATTGATGTCAATAAAGATGAAGGGCAAAAACTTCTAGATAAACTTGCAAACAGATATTGCTTACTCTTCTGCAGTTAATTCGGGACAGATTTGGCATAAAAGGAAGCAGTCTAGGAAGCCTGCAGTAGAAAATCATGGGAAGCCAGTAATGGAAAATCATGGATTGGATTCTCGTGATGATGTTAAAGTTTCTAAAGAATTGATTGTGAAAGAGATTAAAGGCCTTGATGTTGTTCGAAAAATAACTGAGCAAGAAGGTTCTGATGAAAATGTGGATGATCATCCTGTGAGAGGTAATAGATCCCTCTCTGACATATATCAATGATGTAAATGGATGTTCTTGAACCTGCTGACCATGAGGAAGCTCTCAATCACCTAAAGTGGAAAAAAGATGATGAGGAGGAGATGTATATGATTGAGAAGAAAAACACTCTTGTTGACATACCTCTAATAGAAAGGTAATTGTTGTATATGATGGTTCAATTAACAAAAATAAAGCAAAGTTTGTTGGGTATTCTGATATTGATTGGGGTGGTTCCTTGGAAGATATGAAGAGTACTTCAGGATATTGCAAAACTTAAAACCATTTGTTTACTAAGCCACTACCAGTCAGCAAATTTGAATTCACAAGAAAGAAAATTGGAGTTTACAGTTCCAAAATCAAAGAGGAGTGTTGGGAATCTGCTTTTGAAACTGCACATTGATTTGTTTCCGTTTCTGAATATGTCTTTAATTAGAATATTTACTCTTAATTGTTAGAATATTCATTCTTAATTATTTCATAGACGTTAAGATTTTAATTTCTAAGAGTTATTTCAATCAAATATTTTTTTTTCTCCAAACATTATAAATGTAAGTTATTGATGACTCAGAAAAAAAAAAGCAATAACAATATTTTCTCTTTATAAATATCTCCTCTTATTCCCAAAGCACAACAATACTCTTTTTATCTTGATTATACCGGTTTGATTTTTTTTTTATTATAACTATTATCATTACTTATTTTTATTCACTATGTAAAAAAGCTTTTAGGAAAAAAATTTTAATTACATAAAAATTAATTTTCTAAACCAAATGACTCTTTTCTTTGTGAATTTAGTTATTTTTCCTTTTACCTAATATATCATCTTCAAATGATTAATAAATAATAATAATAATAATAATAATAACAATAATAATAATAAATATATTATTATTTGTTACATAAAAAATTCTTTTATGTCTTTTAAAAAAAAAAATTTCTGATCAGTGAATGATCTATATTATTTGTAATTATTTTTAGTATACAAATAATTTATATTTATTTTTATTATAATTTTAAAATATAATTAAAGATAAAACAAAAATATAAAATGTATATACCAAAATTAGAATCTCATCATATGTTATCATAGATGTTATAAAATATTAAAAAGATAATATAAAAATTAAACAATTTGAATGTTTAATTAAAAGTATTCTTTTATTTCCTAAAATTTAAGATTTTTTTCAATCATCCAAATTAAAATTTTCAACTAACTCAACTATAAATTATAAAATATTCATGTACAAAATTTTAAAATGTTTAAATCAGAAAAAAATTAAAAAATTAGTTTTTCTATAAGTTCTACAGTTTTTCTTTTTATATAAAAAAAACATAACTTATAAAAATCATAACAATATTATGAGGGACAGTGAAACTTGTGTGAGTAAAGAACATGCAAATAAAGTTTTTATACTCTATAAATACTTCTACTGAATAAGTAATTTATGTCTCCTAATCTTTATTTTTTAATTCTTATATTTTGTACTGTGATACTCAAAATGTTTAAATTTTGAAAGTAGGAATAAAATAAGAGTATAAAAGATAAAAACTAAAATAAATATATAAAATATAAAATTAAAAAAAATCATAAATTTAATATAAATAAATAAATATTTGGCTGAAAGGGAAAGAAATGATGTAAATAATAAATAAACATAAGAGAAGATACATAAAGACAGAGAGTAGAAAAGAAAGGCATTCTTGTTTGGCTTATTCACTCAGCTGGCTAGGTCTCTTTGTTAAGGTTAACTTCCCCTTTGTGTTTCTCTCCCCTGTATAGAGTAGGGCTTCTCCTATTGGTGCACTTCTAACCAGCGCCGCTTAGAGCTCTATTTATCTTCCTCATAGCTTACCTCCTTATCCCTTTCTTTCTAATTTGAACCCTAATTTGAAGAAAAAACAAAAATATATATATTTTTGAGATCCATTTTGTATCATTATATTACCACTGCAATTTTTGCTTGGTGGATTAGGGTTAGGGTTCGAATTTGATCAACAAATAATTGGGATCACAACAAACAGCGGCACGGTTTTCATGCTTTGGCGATTCACATCGGGTTCGCGATGGCGGCCAATTCCGGCACCAAATATGTCTCAGTGAATCTGAACAAGTCCTATGGCCAGCATTCCACCGCCCTTGGATCCGTCCGAACGCAGCGCCCAGGAGCCGCAGTGGCTCCATCGCGGCCACGCAGTTCACACAAGGCTGGGCCCAAGCTTTCCGTTCCGCCCCCCTTGAACCTTCCTTCTCTGCGGAAGGAGCATGAGCGCTTCGATTCGCTGGGATCAGGAGGTGGGCCTGCTGGCCCCGGTGGTTCCGGAAGCGGTTCGAGGCCAAGTTCGGCCGGTTTGGGCTGGACCAAGCCCGTGACGGAGGATGTGTCGCGGCCTGTCATCCAAGGCAAACCCACCGTGGCCGCCGCTGCACCAGTTTCTTCTGCGGTTTTGAGGGGAGAGGATTTTCCTTCTCTGCGGGCCACCTTGGCACCTGTGCCCGGCCCAAATCAGAAGATCCAGGAGAATTTGAATTCCATTTCGATTCCCAAGCAGAAACATTCACTTGGTGATGAGAATGTGTTTCTTGAAGAGAAGAAGGAGGGTCCTTTGGTTACTGATCAGTCTAGTGTTTCTCGTACTGCGAATGTGGTTGGTGGTGGTGATGATGGGCGTGGTTCTCGGATGGTGAATACGAAGTATAGTCTTGGGAGGAAGCAGGAGGAGTATTTCCCCGGTCCTCTGCCGCTGGTTCGGTTGAACCCACGGTCAGATTGGGCAGATGATGAGCGTGACACGGGCCATGGTTTGACCAGGGAGGGCAGGGATCATGGTTTTCCCAAAGGAGAGGCTTATTGGGATTTTGATATGCCTAGGGTTGGTGTTTTGCCTCATAAGCATGATAAGAGGGGACCAGTGAGGGGCAGTGAAGTGGGAAAGGTTTTGAACAGTGAAATGGAGGCTTTTGATAGAATGGGGCCTGAAGGGAATTCCTGGAGGAGTTCGAATTTGTCTATTCCCAAGGATGCTGGAAATGAGAGAAATGGTGTTGGTGTTGGTATTGGTGCGAGGCCGTCAAGTGGGAGTCGGGATGTGGGGAAGGATGGTAACAAGTATGTTCCTTCACCTTTTAGAGATGATGATGTTGGAAAGAGGGATTTTGGAAGGAGGGATGGTCAGAGTGGGAAACAGAAGCCTTGGAATAATGTGGTGGAACCTTACGGTGATCGCAATCGTGAGCAACTCAACAGAAACAGAGCTGATTCTGTCCAGAGCTCAGTCTCAAGATCAGCATTTTCCTCGGGTGGTAAGGGTCTACCTGTTAATGATCCTCTGCTTAATTTTGGTAGAGAGAAGCGGGCTTTGCCGAAGAGTGAAAAGAATTTGTTGGAGGATCCGTTTATGAAAGATTTTGCAGGTTCTGGTTTTGATGGAAGGGATTTGTTTTCGGGTGGTCTTGTTGGGGTGGTTAAGAAGAAGAAGGATGTGCTGAAGCAAACTGATTTTCACGATCCTGTGAGAGAATCCTTTGAGGCTGAGCTTGAAAGGGTTCAGAGGATGCAAGAACAGGAGCGTCAGCGAATAATTGAGGAGCAAGAAAGGGCAATGGAGTTGGCTCGGAGAGAAGAGGAGGAAAGATTAAGGCAGGCTAGAGAACAGGAAGAGAGGCAGAGGAGATTGGAAGAAGAAGCTAGAGAGGCAGCATGGAGAGCAGAACAAGAGAGAATAGAAGCTTTGCGGAAGGCTGAAGAGCAGAGGTTAGCCAGGGAAGAGGAGAAACAAAGGATCATTTTAGAAGAAGAGAGGAGAAAACTAGCTGCAAAGCAGAAGCTTTTAGAATTGGAGCAAAAGATTGCTAGGAGGCAGGCTGAGGCAGCCAAAAGTGGCAGTAATGCTCCTGTTGTTGTGGAGGAGAAAATGCCTGCAATAGTGAACGAGAAAGAAACATCTAGAGCTGCAGATGTGGGTGATTGGGAGGATAGTGAAAGAATGGTTGATAGGATATTGACTTCGGCATCTTCTGATTCGTCAAGTGTGAATAGGCCATTGGAGATGGGCTCTAGGTCTCATTTCTCTAGAGATTTATCTTCCACCTTTGTGGATAGAGGAAAACCAGTTAATTCATGGAGAAGAGATACATATGAGAATTGGAACAGCTCTGCGTTTTATCCACAGGACCAGGAGAATAGTCATAACAGTCCCCGCAGAGATTTATCAGTTGGTGGAAAGCCATTTATGAGGAAAGAATATAATGGCGGTTCTGGATTGGTGTCTTCTAGGACGTATTACAAAGGAACAATTTCCGAGCCTCATTTAGATGAATACGCTCATGTAAAACCGCAGAGGTGGAATCAATCTGCAGATGGAGATCATCTTAGCAGAAATACAGAGATTGATTCTGATTTTCATGAAAATTATTTTGAAAGGTTTGGTGATGGTTGGACGCAGGGTCGCACCCGTGGCAATCCATTTCCTCCATTCCCTGAGCGTACCTATCCAAATTCTGAATCAGATGGAGCCTATGCGTTGGGGAGGTCACGGTATTCTGTCAGGCAGCCTCGAGTACTTCCTCCTCCTTCACTAGGTTCTGTACACAGAACTTATAAGAATGAAAATGAACATCCTGGCCCGTCTGCTTTCCTAGAAAATGAGGTGCATTATAATCAGGCAACCAGGGGTGACTCTACCCTGCCAACTGGTTATGACAATGGGAATCGAGGACAACCTGAAGTAGTGGATGCCCGGCCAGAAACTGCTGATAATGAGGACCATAAGGTGGAAACCACCCCTAGGTGTGATTCTCAGTCCTCACTTTCTGTCTCAAGCCCCCCAAGTTCTCCAACACATCTGTCTCATGATGACTTGGATGACTCGGGAGATTCCCGTACCATACCGACTTCTGAAGACAGCAAAAGTGGCCCCCTCAAAGCACCAGATAATGAATCCATTACAACACCTGCTGGAGCTGGAAATGAGAATTTAGTTACTCCACGTGCTGTCTCTAGTGGTGAAGATGATGAATGGACTACTGAGAATAATGAGCAGTTCCAGGAACAAGAAGAATATGAAGATGAAGATTATCAGGAAGAAGATGAAGTGCATGAAGGAGATGATCATGCTCAACTCAACCAGGAGTTTGAAGATATGCATTTGCAGGAGAAAGGTTTGCCCCACCTGATGGATAATCTGGTATTAGGATTTGATGAGGGTGTCCAGGTTGGGATGCCCAATGAAGAGTTTGAAAGGACATCGAAAGACGAAGATACGACATTTATGGCTCAAGCTTCTGGCCTCACTTTAGAAGAACGGATATCTTATGACGAAGACGACACGAACCTTCAACCTGTTAATGATACCTCTCAGGTGAATCTTAACAGCACTTCCAGTGTGTTCCAGGAATCAGAGAAGCAAGCTCAAGATTTGGTTATTCAGTCTAGTAATTCTCTCTCCCCTGTGGTGTCTGACAGTTTGGGTACTGTGGAAGCTTCTAATGGCCTGTTGACCCACCATAGTACACCAAGTTCAGTCACTATTGCACCTTACTACTCGTCTTCTGGTCAAGCTGTTACCTCTAATGCAGCTGCTGCTCCAAGTCAAGCTGAGGTGCCCATTAAGCTTCAATTTGGTCTGTTTTCTGGTCCATCTTTGATACCGTCTCCGGTACCAGCCATACAGATTGGTTCTATACAGATGCCATTGCATCTGCATCCACAGGTTGGCGCACCCCTTTCTCACATGCATCCATCACAGCCTCCTTTGTTTCAATTTGGCCAGCTAAGATATACATCTCCCATATCACAAGGTATGATGCCTCTGGGTCCTCAATCAATGTCATTTGTTCAGCCTAATATACCATCCAGTTTCTCTTATAATCAACAACCTGGAGGTCAAATGCCAGTTCAAACTGGTAAAGAAGCATCTGACTCCTTCATAAAAAATGAGATGAGACATCATTCTGTAGACAGCCAACCAGGTACTTCTAGAAACTTACTACAAGGTTCACTGCCACGTGAGGATGCTGGAAATATCACTGGAATAAAGCAGGGTCGAGTTGAGGCTGCCCATGATCCTAATAATAGCACTAGGACTTCTACTAGTTTCCAATTGGATAAGCAGGGGAACCAAAATGTAGTTGGAAAGAACAGCAATATTCCGTCCAATGCTAAAGAATCAGAAGTTCATGCTGTCATGAGAGATTCACCGCATCATTCAGTTTCAAAAGAGAATTTTACTGAGTCAAGAACTCAATTTCCCGCATCTGGTGGTAGGGGAAAGCGATACATCTTTACTGTGAAAAATTCAAACTCAAGACCATCAGGCCCATCTGCAAGGGTGAATCGCCCAGAACCAGGAGGATTTATGAGGAGGCCTCGTCGGAATATGCAGCGCACTGAGTTTCGAGTTCGGGAAAGTGGTGATAAGAAGCAGTCTACTAGTTCTGTTTTGACTGATCAGTTTGGGTTGGAGAACAAGTCAAATACCAATGGAAGGGGAGCAGGCATACCTGGAAGACCTGGTCCTAGGAAGGCTGCGAACAATAAATTGGGAAAACAGATTGTAGAATCAGCTACAGAAAACTCACAAGTGATGGATTCTGGAAGCAGAGTTGAAAAGGTTGATGGAAAAGAATCTACAAAAACTCAGAACTTCTCACATCCTGCAAATCTCAAAAGGAACTTGTGTTCTGAGGATGATGTTGATGCTCCATTACAAAGTGGAGTTATACGTGTGTTTGAGCAACCTGGAATTGAAGCTCCAAGTAATGAAGATGACTTTATTGAAGTTAGGTCAAAGAGGCAAATGTTAAATGATCGGCGAGAACAAAGAGAGAAAGAAATTAAGGCCAAGTCTCGGGTTGCAAAGGTTTTAACTCCTATCTGTACTTCATAACCTTATGTCAAATTATTGCATCTTTTTTCATTCTTTTTTATTTAATGCTAGGCGCAAAGGAGACCACGTTCCAGTTCACAAAGTGTTGTGGCCGTGGCCAATTCTACCAAAGGATCCGTGACTCCAGTTGAAGTGGTTAACGGTATCCATGCTGCTGCTTTTGTTGCTGCTGACGTGCGTGGAATGACGAAGATGGATGCCTCATCTGGATTTAATTCAAGCATATTGTCCCAAGCATTACCTCCAATAGGAACACCTCCTTTGAAAATTGATTCCCAGACTGAGTTAAGATCTCAGATAAGCAGGTAGTTGCCGTCTTGTTAGATATCTTGATGCTATCACTGTACAAAATATCAAATATATTTTTTACTTCTTATAGGTCACTTCAGACAAGTGTCCCAGCAGTTTCTGGTAGTGAAAAGGACCCTGGGTCTGGTGTGATATTTGAAAGCAAGAACAAGGTTCTTGATAATGTTCAGACATCTTTGGGCTCTTGGAGTAATGCACAAATTAGTCAGCAGGTTTGAACTTTCCTCCATCACTTTGTAAGATAACGATGGCAATTGAAACTGTATGATTTCTGATTTTCCCGTGTATTTTGGCAGTATTTAGTTAATGTTGATTATATGGATTCAACAATTCTAGCAACATGGTTTAATTTCATGTGTGTGGCTTACTTTTGTTTGGTAGTTGCACTTTATCTCCTTCAAAATTTAGAACCTGTTTTTTTTCAATATACAGCTCAGTTTCACGGAGGAGTTATTCAATGATCAAATTTTGCCTATTAATTTTTTTTGGAGGGACTGAAATGTTGTTTTCTCCAGGACTAATTTAGTAGTTCTGAATTTTTTAGATGTGGGATGTTTGGGGATTAAAATGGTATGATTTAATGAGCAGTTTTGAATTCAGGCGTATGCATAAATATTTTATTTGTTCTACCCTTTTGTTGTGAATCTAAAATAAAATTTTATGACAGGTAATGGCACTTACACAGACACAACTTGACGAGGCTATGAAGCCTCAACAGTTTGATTCACAGGCTTCTGTTGGCAATATAACAGGCGCTGTTAATGAACCCAGTTTGCCAACGTCTTCCATTTTGACAAAGGAGAAAACCTTCTCGTCTACAGCCAGCCCAATTAATTCCTTGCTTGCTGGAGAGAAAATTCAGTTTGGTTAGCAAATAAATTCTGAATTTGATTTCTTTAGTCATTAATTTGTTATAATAACATTAATAATTAGTTTTCTTGCAGTTTGAGGCAATATTTCTGGATTTTCAGTTGCCTTACTGATGGATGATTTTCATTTTGTATTCAGGGGCAGTAACATCTCCAACCGTTCTTCCATCTAGCAGCCGTGTTGTGTCTCATGGTATTGGCCCACCTCGATCATCTAGATCGGACATGCAAATGACCCACAGTCTTGCTGGATCAGATAATGATTGCAGTCTTTTCTTTGATAAAGAGAAACATGGTAATAAATCTCATGGTCATTTGGAAGATTGTGATGCAGAAGCTGAAGCTGAAGCTGCTGCTTCAGCTGTTGCTGTTGCTGCCATTAGTAGTGATGAGATTGTCGGAAGTGGATTGGGTAATTGTTCCGTCCCTGCTCCAGATGGTAAAAGTTTTGTAGCTGCTGATATTGACAGGGTAGTAGCAGGTGAATCTTCTCCTTCATTATTACACATTGTATTGTTTTTCGTTCTCTGGACGTCTGCTAATAATTTGACTTGACATCAATCTGTATTCTGGAACTTCGTATTTATCTGTTAGCTACTTGGGCAGGAGTAGGTGTTGAGAAGCAGTCAGCTAGTCAATCTAGATCCGAGGAGCCTCTTAGTGTATCCCTTCCGGCCGACTTATCTGTTGAGACTCCACCAATTTCCCTGTGGCCTCCCTTACCAAGTACACGAAATTCGTCGGGTCAAATGATTTCCCATTTTCCTTCTGTCCCTCCTCATTTTCCTTCAGGCCCTCCCTCTCATTTTCCTTTCTATGAAATGAATCCGATGATGGGTGGTCCCGTCTTTGCTTTTGGACCACATGACGAATCTGCATCTACAACACAGTCACAGCCTCAAAATAGTACTACATCATCAAGGCCGATTGGGAGCTGGCAACACCATTCCGGTGTGGAATCTTTTTATGGACCTCCAACTGGATTTACTGGCCCTTTTATTGCTCCTCCTGGAGGCATTCCAGGGGTTCAGGGGCCACCACACATGGTTGTTTATAACCATTTCGCTCCTGTTGGACAATTTGGTCAAGTTGGCTTGAGTTTCATGGGTACTACTTATATCCCTTCTGGAAAGCAGCCTGATTGGAAACACGTCCCTACTTCTTCTGCCACGGGGGCTGGTGAAGGGGATATGAACAGTATGAATATGGCATCTTCGCAGCGGAATCCTGCTAACATGCCGTCTCCAATTCAACATCTTGCCCCTGGTTCACCACTTATGCCAATGGCCTCTCCTGTGGCTATGTTTGACGTTTCGCCTTTCCAGGTAAATTTTGGATGTGTCTTGCGGTTGGTTTGTGCATTAGTCATATATATTCTTCTATATTTGTTTTACAGTATCTGGGGTTAATATGGTACTTAATTTGTGAATATTATAATTTAACCTTGTACAAAAAGACAGTAAAAGTCATCAATAAGTGCTTGTTTAATATTATGTTCTGTTTAATGCAGTAGTTTTTCTTAGTAATTAAATATTGTAAATTTTGCCAGCCTTCAACTGAGATGTCAGTGCAAGCTCGATGGCCACATGTTCCTAATTCGCAACTACCTCTGTCAATGCCATTGCAGCAACTAGAAGGGGTGCAGACTTCTCAATTCAGCCATGGCCCTTCTGTTGACCAGCCGTTAAATGCCAAGAGGTTTACTGGTTCTCGAGCTTCTACATCTTCTGATGGTGATAGGAGTTTTCCTAGAACTGCAGATGTGAATGTTAACCAATTGCCTGATGAACTTGGATTGGTGGATACTTCAAACTCTACTGCTACCAAGACTGCACAGAGTGTTGTGAACAAGACTCAATCCGTGATCCCCATTACAGAAGCTGTGAAGGTTGATAATGGCAGTGGTAACAGTAGTAATAACCAGCATGCAAGTTCTTCTTTCAAGAGTCAGCCCTCACAACAGGTTAATATTTATGCCCAGCAGTCTGACCATTCCTCAGGACATACTAATTATCAGAGGGGTGGTGTTTCTCAGAGAAATAATTCTGGTGGTGAATGGTCGCATCGTAGAGGGTACCAGGGAAGAAATCAATCTCTGGGTTCAGACAAGAACTTTTCCTCGACAAAGGTAAAGCAAATATATGTGGCTAAACAGACTATTAGTGGGGCATCAACAGTATCATGAGGAGCAAGAAATATCAGCTGGATTTGAAAAAACTGAGGAAGGCTTTATTATTAATTTTTGGTCTGGCAGAAATAAATTTTTTGATTAAGTTGCTTCTACTTGGGTTGTTGATTGTTTAGATTGAGATTTTTGCTGGCCACAACAAATTCCATGCCGGGTGCGGTAAGGGATAATTGGAGACTACTTACTATTTAGCATGGTGTGTGGCTTTGATGGACACGGTCTCGTTTTGCAATGGTGTATCTATCAACCAGGCTTGGTCGATCTTTGTTTTCTTTTGTCGGTAAAAAACAAACCAGGCAGATTATTTGTTGGGTTTTGTGCATCGAAATCATTAGTTACCCTCGTATATTCTTTCCATTATTAATAAGTGGGAAGTATCAGTTTTGAGGAATGCTAGTTTTATTTTCTGCTTGAATACTTGGTTTCCGAGTGTTTTGAACTCTTTGTTTTAGAATACCGAGACCAATTACTGGTTGATCATGGGTTGGGTTTTAGTTTTATTAATTTTAAAACAGCTGAATGGGGGAGTCTGGCTAATTTATGTAAGTTCATGTAATTGTGAATCCACGTCCTTGCAGCCCTTGCCAGAGTTTCTTTATGCATGCATTGTGGCTTGTCGATGTCAATATCTCTATGTTCGGTGAATAAAAGGCTCCAGTGACAAATATACCAAAAGAATATTGCAAAGCTATAATTGTCAGAAGTATAACAAAAACCGTGATAAATAAAAATCTAAATCTTATCAAAGATCAGAAATGCTATTAAAGCTATAAAATGAGTCTTGGCTTTGATTCCACTTTATGCAAATACTCATTGATAGGCTCTAGTCCAAATATTTTGAAGATAAATTTGATTTTACAATGTGAGAAGGAGGGTAAGGTTGGTGAAGTGAATTGTGATGAAAAGGGTGTAACTAAAGAGGTATTAATATAGTTTTTAAATTAGGTCAAGACCAGGGTGAGAGACTTGACAATAAATTAGTTTATTCAAATTTAAAATAAATATTTTTGAACTAATCACTTTTTAAAATAATTATTTATTTAAAAAGCAAGTAGGATTTACTTATTATCTTCTTAGGATGGTGGATGATTTTTCCATGTACAGGAGACTTACACCTACTTTACCTTACCATCTCACCCTTGCAAACCTCATTACAGGCAACATATCAACTACTTCAACATATCAACTTTACCTTTACCACCTGTTTTAGTAGAAATAACGAAGATGGGGAAGAAAAGGAAAGAAATAGGTAGTTTGTTGAAGATGAAATATGTGGAAACTTTTAGCCCTTGTTTGATTCTAAAGTTGGTGTGGTACAAGTAAAGTGAATAAAGAAAGAGACTCTTGGAGGTGCTACATAAGTCTTCTACGAAGAAATGAAGTGATGGATCATGTATAGCTTTATGAAATGAGAAAATTGGCATGGAGAGTGTGGAAAGACGAACATTGTGGGAAAATCCGCTTCAAGGGGAGTTACTCAATAAGTAGACCAAGAATGATTTACGTCACTTTACATAATTGATTATACATTACTCGTTCACTAAAACTCATGAGATTATCCATCTTTTGAAGAACATTATCAATTATATTTTCATATGAATTAACTATGTTCCAATTTTCACCGAAATAATGTAATTACGCCAGTTTCATTGGAATCAATATATATTTTAATATAGAGTATTTTCTTCTTTAATTTTATCATGTCGTTCTTTGTCTCTCTTCATCTTTCTTAATGTCATTTCATGAGTTAGTCTTTTCCACCGTGCCTTGGTGTCACAACACTTATGTTCAATTTCAGGTAACTCACTTTATAGTTTTGATTTACATATTGTAATTGTTGTTTTAGTAACAATTGTAATACTGTTTAGGATTTTGAGTTGATATTTTGAATGTACATTATTTTCATTATTAGAAATAAAATAATGTAAAATTTATAATAATTTTATCTAAGAAAAACAATTGGTGCTAACTCATGACTTAAAAAGATCATAACTTTTAATAGAAAATTTTGAAAGACTATTGTCATATTTTTCTAAAATAGGTGAGACTAATCATGTAGTAGATTGGAGGATTTAAAACTTGAAGAGTATGTCAGTTTTTATAATCATATAAGTGAAATTCAAGATAAATAACACTATTTTTATTAAAACAAAATACTTTCACATCCATTATTTACATCAATTTTGGTACATAACCAATATAAAATGATCGTTTGTGTTGTTTTTGAGTCAAAATGACTCATAGAAGACTAATTTTAAAAATTAACCAATATTATATATAAGGCTTTTAATATCGATTATTAACCTATATAGAAAGAAACTTCATTATTGATATACAATGTTTAAAATAATTAATATAAAAAGTAATTTTTAAGAAAATAAACATGTCATCCTTTTTTTTTTTTCTATATTTAGTCGCATCTAATTTTTAAAGCAACGACATTAGATAATCAAATAAAAACCTGTGGAACCTCTAAAAAAAAGGTCTCTCTCTCACCAATTAAAAAAAAAAGAAAACTTAAGAAAATGATTTGAATTTGTTTTCTCTCCTCTAAAACCGTTTATTTGCTCTTTATGAACTTATTATAATATTATTATGATAAAAAAACAGATAATAATATCAATAAAAATTAATTAATTAATAATAAAGATAAACAAAATAATATTATTGATAATAAAAAAGCAACAATATATACAAATTATAATAAATAATAAGGTCTCAATACATGTTTATATAGTCTCATTACCTATTATACTTATTCAACTAAATAAAACAATTATTTTTTTCAAAAATCATATATTATGGTATTTAATTTTCTAAAAATATTAATAGCCAAAATAGTAAACTAAGAAGCCTACAAAATTATTTCATGTGAATAGTAGAAGTACACAATCTACTTTATGGAAAAAAAATATTCAAAATAAGAAATTGTAATTCCGAAAATATTATCTAATTAAGAAGTTGTAAATACCAAACTGAATCTATTGATAAAAACAATAACACGTTTTCAAATAACAAAATAAGTAAAAAAAAAAAGTTTATGAAAACAAAACTTTGATAGGGCAAAAAATAACAATCAAACTAAGGACATATTTAGGAAACTTCTCCATAAATAAAGCAATATTTTCTATAAGCTAAAATAAGTTAAATAATTAGTTTGTTGAAACTCTTTGATATACTTATTCTACATTCTTATCTTTTTGAAGAAATTTATCCAAACAGTATCTAATTTGATAATCATTTTAGAACAAGAAGAAGAGTGTAGAAAAATGGTGCTTCATCGTGTGGACACTTACAGATAATTAATCTGTGTTCTACACCTCGTTTGGACCAAATGAAAGAACAAGAAGATAACATGCATGTGGAAGCAAGAGACTTGTTCTTCGTTCACTAATAAATATTCAACATGTCATGAGTTTCCACTATCTCTAATCCAATTCTTTTTGCACGACTATGACTTCAACTTTCTATAACTCAATAAGATGGTCTGGGAAAATATAAACCATCATTTTGAAATTTAGGTACAACACGAAGTTGCGGGTAAACTATAATTTTGACGAACTTCAGCAAATTGATGTTTCAAGGAGATATATTTAATTATTATGTTCTTGAAGAATAAAATGCAATTATTATAATTATTAGCAAACAATTACGATTAAAATTGTAATTATATATTATAAGTAATTAAAATCTTATCAGTTATTTTGTAATAGACTGATTTCTTATCATAATATACTAGTTATTGTAGAGATAATGTTGTCTCGGTATCCATATTATATCGCATTAATTGTTCAAACAATATTACGTTATTAAATACTAGATAAAACATTGATCTAGGTAGTAAAACTTTTCAATCTAAGTACTTCAAACTTATTTAAGTAAAAGTTTATTAAAATATTATAAATAGCTTAACATTTATGAATTACTATTATTCATTTGTTCTTGATTCAATTATTGTGTATTTATTATGTCACGTTCGTTTGAATCGGTGTGTCATGCCCCTATTCCAGCTAAGGAAGCATGAATGAGACATTTCAGCTACATAGGCAGAGAACAAGTTAATGAGCATATGTTATAATATGACAAAATTTACAAAAAAGGAAAAAAAAAATCAGCGAGTTTGTCACGCAAACTTCGAAATAAGTTTAATGAAAAAAAGTAAACAGATACTTTTTACATGAAAACATAGTTTAATTAAAAATAAATTTGAATATCTTTTATTAAATTATATATTTTTTAATTAAATTTCTGTTATATAATTTTTCTTTCTGTCATCTAACTTTTCCAATTGTTCTGCTAGTTGTATGATATTATTATTATTATCTGAAATAAATTTTTTATTCAATATAATATTACTTTTATAAGGATTCCACAAAGACGCAATTGGAAATCTTGCCATTTTGCATTTCTGCTCTTCTTTTCCAAAATGTTATACCATAAAAAGAAAGCAGTAGAAACTAAGGTTAGAAATTTTGGTGACAGAAAATGTGAATGCCGCCAATCCTAAAATTGGACATAAATATTGGATGCTTACTTGAGAGAGAATGAACCGGGGCCATTATAACTGAAGTCCCCACGCAATGATCTGGTTCCGTGACCATCAATTTCAAATATCTTAATTAATTAATACCACTATTCAAAACAAAACAGGAGCTTTTAAATCCAATCATACAAATTAATGTTTATACACATTACCATAATCTTCATCATTATTAGTATGCTTTACTGCACCACCAAAGGCCAAACTATAAGAAGCCACGAATTAACAACTGCCATTTTATATATTAAGAAACTAAAAAACAACTGAAAAGCCATACATGTTCCATGATGACCCAGAGAGAGGATTCTAGATCTCACTAAGGTGTCCTACACAAGGGTTTTCAGCTCCTTGCCAGTGCCGGCGATGGGGTCATCGCGCCCTCTCTTGCGGCAGTTACCACCAATCTTCACTTTATCTTCTTCATTCCCATTTTGACCCTTCAACCAAACACCGAACAGTTTCAAATTTTCTCCACCTCTCTGATCATCAACTTTGGGTTCACACTCACCTACCGTATTTTCGTCGTCGTCATCATCACGAATACATTCAAAACGCACCGCATCGTCGCTGGACCCACACGTTCCTTGCCGAATGATGCGGTTGATCACATCGGGGCACACGTTCAGTGACTCCCTCAGAAACGACACCAGTTCGTTGCACTGCTTCTTCGCACGCGCCAGCTCGCCGCTCAATTTCTCGTTGTCCTTCTTCAATTTTTCGTTCTCGCCCGATAAATCCGCGCACTGGGTCGTCGTTGCACCCTCCACCGACCCCGTCGACGTCGACCCCATGTCGTCCCCGCCCGAGTTAGACGCCGAGATGTTCCCTCCGCCGGACTTTCCGGCTGCCGGAGATTGCAGCACTGTCTTCCGCCGCTTGATCTCGGCAAGGAGCTCCTTTTGCCCTCGCTTGAAACACTCGTTGGCGAATTCCCATTTGTCGGGAACGATCTTTCGGAACCCCTGAAGTAATTCAACGTTCAAAAACACACAAATGTATATTCAGCAACAAATTTATAATATATTAAAGATCGAATTAATAATGCAATACACTGTTAAATAACCATTACACTTTAACAATATATAATAAACCATTTTTCCATTGTGTACCATAGATATAAATGACATCTACAAAATATAATCCATATCTCCTTTACATATTATTAAAAACAAACATTTAATGTCGTGCATAATTTAGTCCAAATATCGATGAAAAATAATTTTACTTGGTAAAATGTTACCAGAGGCCTGACATATGAAAAAACAAACGCGTATTGACTGTCGATATTTATTTACATTGAATATAAATAAATATAATGTATGTTTTGAAAAAACATGCTAGAAAAGTCTTATCCTCCTTTGAACTTCAATTAATGATCTTTCAAATAATTCTTAGTGAGGGATAACAGCTAAAAAACACATGTACTAAAAATTTCTAAAAAACCAAATTTGTTCAATATTGATATTCAATTAACTTTTAATGAGTCTAAGTAATTTTGTGGTATATGAGCCCGTTCATTCTGGCAGGCAATAAAAATAGTGCAATTTTTTTACCAGTAAAAAACCAGTGCAGAACGAAAGAAATTAAGGAAAAGAGGGAAAAATAAATAAAACATGATCCGCGCAATCCGCCATTAGCCTACAGTCTAGCATAATCTGATCGGTCTGTACAGTACCCTCGCAACTACTGTCGCCACTATTCACTTTTGCATTTAAACAAATGCAAGTGGTAGCTACAATTTCCATTCAAGAAAACTTAAAATTATTTATGGATTTTAGCCACCAACCCCACTTTCTATAGTATCATTTCTTCATCATATAATACACTTTATCTTTTACCAACCATTATTTTACCTTAAATAATTATCACCACAATCAACATCATCTATTAAAAGCAATTTAACACTAATAATCGCATCCATGCATTACATCGAAGGTGTTTTTCCAGAAGATAAGAACAAGAGTTTGATGATTTTACACTCAGTTACCAAAAAAAATATTAATATAATTTTTCAAAAATATTATAAAATTTAATAAACTTATTGTATATTAATTTATCTATAACCATATATTTCACCCTCGGTAAATGACATTTTCTTTCTCTATAACACTATCTTCTTTCACCTCATAAAAAAGAGTGTCCTTATCCTATATTCTGTCGCTCATTTATTTATTTATTCTTTGACTTTCTCATAATTACGCTTTTCATATTTCTAATATATTTCTCCACAGTTTGAAAATAACAGAAAAGCACTTCAAGGGGTTGGACTGCAAAATTAGGCCACCTAACAGAAAAGATCTAAAGCACAAAGCATCACGTGCCTTCTACCACACATAAATCTCCTCTTCAAATCCTACCGCATGTGTAGTAGTAATCTTCCACGAAACAGAATATTCGGTGTGCAAAAATACTTTAAAAACAATGATCTAATCTAACAACGATGCTTCAACAATCAAGAGACAAATTCAAAGCAACCAATCCTCCATAACACTTTTCTGTATTCCATATACGCCAAAATGATCCTTGGCTTCAAACTTCCACACAAGATTCCAATCCCAGCCTTTTATTCTCAAATCACACCGCAAGAAAAGAAGCATTACGCGTTATTAATTTATTCCACACAGAATCCGTTACGCAAATATGACGAAATGCACTAAAATTAAGGTGCAAACTATGTAACAATTTGCTTAAAGGCTAGATGACAGAGAAAGAGTTAAAAGAGAAAGAAAAGGGAGAGAAACTTACATAGGTGTTGAGTTGGCGAACGAAGCTGGAGAAATTGTTGTGTTTGAAGTATTTGGGAAGCAAATCCTTGGCGAAATCGGCGTGTTTCCAAACGACAAAAGTGTTTCCCGTTTCGCTCCACGAAATAACGTCGTCGGTGGCAGGGTCATCCACCAACATATACGTCTTCGTCAAAAACGGCGCTGGCGTCGAACGCTGTGACATTCCTTCCCGATCTACCCTTCACCTACCTCACAATTTTTTTTCTATAAAATAAAAATAAAAGCAAAAACCTATGCCTTCTTTGTTTGCGATGTAGTAATAATAATAATAATTAAAAAAAACAGAAAAGAGAAAAGAAGTTGAAGGATTAGGAAGAGGAACTAAAGAGGAGGAGAGCAGTTAGGAACTCCCAGTCCCAGCAATAGAAGCCGAAGAGAAAGAAGCGAGAGTGAAACAAGGTAGAGTTTCTGGGACGGTCAGAATCCATGGGTCCAAGGCAGAACCAGTTGTGTGAAATGAATGACCAATACCATAACTCGTTGTTCGAGAGAGAGGAAAGAGAAAGATGGAAAGGGTGTTATTGTTTCTGGATTCTTGCAGGAGACTCTTGTGAGTAAATATATATATTTATATATGGATTGTAGAATGAAAGGAAAAAGAAAAGAAAAGGAAGGGAAGGGCACCAAGTGACGTGGGTTCTAGAAATTTTTAGAGGCACTCAAGTCTAAAATTAATCACAGCGACGAGACCAGACGAAATAAAACGAACCCAGTTTCAAGGATTCTTGGGCCCACCCCTTTTGACTACCCCTAATCAACATTTTCGTTCAACATTTCTTTCTATTTTATGGTTTTTATTTTAAATACATCCTTTCGTTATTCTCTTTAATACTCATGATTTTTTTAATTCATTTAAATATTTTATATAAGTTGTTATAATTACTTTTTATGTGCTTGTGATTAAAGAATATCATGGTTTAACATGAACTGAGCCTATTTTCTCGTGTAATATAGTGGCAGTTGCTTCTAAATAATACTTGTTTCTAATGAGATAAGTTTTTATTTTTTTCCTAAAAAAGCTCTTTTAGGTTACAAGTAATTTAAACTGTTCTTTGTATATTAACTATTTTATAAAAATTATATATTTTAAATGAATTTCAATATTTTATTTTTAAACTGTTATTAGTTATATATTTTAAATTATAACTGCCTCAAAAATATTTATTTTTATTTTCTTCATATTAAAAAAATAGATAGGGCCAGCCAATAGTCATAATTAATATTTATATACTCTAAATAATTTTTCCTACCTTTTATAAAGTTTCTACTGTTCAACAAGTGATACTAATTGTCCTTTTTATACATAAAAAAACAGCTAATTTCATTATCTGTCAAACAATTCTCATCCATATTGCTCATTTAAGTTTTTACTACATAATTATAAGCTATTACTTAATCGTTTGTTATTATTTTTTATCAGAAACAAAATTTAACATGTACAACTGTAATTAGGTCCTCCATAACAATAGTAATAATAAAATATTATTAATTATTATCATCCTAATACCGTTAGAATTTATAGTGACGGTCAATACTAATCCATTCTACAGGGAATTTCCATCTTCGTCTCTAGTTTTTCAAAACCTATTATGACTAATTGTGCATTTATAGATAGATTCAAAGGAATTATTGTCAAAAATATCCTAATACACTTTTAAGTTTTCTTTCCATATTATAATTTTTATTCAAACGTGTATTCATTACTTTATATTTTGAAAAATAGTTCGAGACAGAGATATTACTTATAAATTTTGCAAAAATTCATAGTTAAAATATTATAAAAAAGTTAAAAGAATTAATATCCCAACTAGTATATATAGCTAATAATATACAATAATTATGTGGCTGAACCTGCCTAGAAAAACCAAAAACTGCACAGGGTGTTGGCAAGTATTGTGGTGATGTTTTTTCTCCAAGTGTTAGTTTATGTGTTTGAAAGGAAACTTTATATTTTTTTCCTTAATTTGGAAAATTTTTCTTTGGTGGAAAAGAAGAGCGTGCAATGGGTATTAATTTTTATTATGTGTGGACGTGTGATAGATTCTTTTATTTTACTTTTTCTAATATAATAGAAGAGAACCATAAGAATGGGAATGAGTAAGAAGCTTATCGAAGTGGGTAAGGTGACTTTTTCTTCCATCGATCCCACCTACCACTTTCCATTGTATTTCTCAATTGCTTATATTTATCGTTATCGTAGCTATTCTTCTTCTCAATAATAATAATAATAATAATATTATTATTATTATTATTATTATAAATATATATTTTTTATTATGTAAGTCCTATTTCTTCAATTTGTAGTTCCTTCTCTCTCATCCTTTTCTGTTTAGACCTTTCTGCCCTTGTGACCGCCCAACAATAATAGAATTGACCATCACCACAAAAACCATAACCAAGCCAATAAAATTAGTAATACGTTAATCATTGTTGAGAGATTGGAGGTGATGTTATGAGAACACTATGGGAAGTTGGATAATATGGTTAAAGTATGGAGATGGAGAATTTGTCAAAAGATGAAGTTGATAAAAATAACCTTATACAAGAGGGGATGAGTAAAATGGGAAGGTTGGGGAAGGGAATAAATATTCAAATGAATGTATGGATTTAAATAAATATATAATAGTTAATTTATTTTTCAACTGTTATTAAAATATTTTTAGTACAAAACTTAAATGCAAATAGTATTATTTTCTAATTAAGTTTAAACGTTTACTTTATAAATCTTATTAAATGCATTACATATTCCTATAAAATGAAACTTCAAATTTAGTTAAAAAAATTATATTAATAATAATACATATTTCGTCATATACTTTACACTATCATTATATAAATATAATATTGTATTGTAATATACAACCTTTCTTCTAAACCTACAAATATATCGCCCCCTTTAATCAGGCTCTTACTTTGTTCCCCCACGTACAGAAATATATTACATTCTTAATTTATAATTTTAATTATTATTTAAAATAAATCAATATGAATTTTAGAAATTTAATATTATTGTAAAAATATTTATTTCTAATCATTATTTTCATAAATATATTTCAAATTAATCAAATTTGAGATAGTATTTAATTTATATATATATATATATATATATATATATATAAATAAACTAATATTTTAATATATAGTATTGATTACTATAATTATTAAATATAATATAATATAATATAATATTTCATTATACTAAGAAAAATTTAGTCTTTGAATATAGTATATTGATTAATTTAATCAATGTAAAGTTAATATTCATAGGCTAAAGACTCATTTGACCACCATTAAATAATTTAATCAATGTAATGTTAATATTTATATGCTAAAGACTCATTTGACCACGATTAATTTTTTAGCACATTTTGATAAAATTAAGTAAGGATACACAATGGTAACACAATAATAATAGTGATGATAAAAATGAATGATTGTGTTATTAATTTAATTTGGTCATCATTATCTTAATTATATTGATCACTTTAATATAATTTTTTTTATGAACTAGTAAACGAAGACGCAATTTATTTGCATTCTAACAAACAAAATGAATAAAATCTTCACTCATTCAATCTATGTACGTAAAAACCTTCTCATGTGATATCTTTATGTTACAAAATCAAAAGTATTTTTTCAAAATTTATTAATTTGAATATGTTATAAATTTATATATTTTTTCAACATTTATTTCATGTTAAAGTTATAAAAACTTCATAAGTATCAATTATTTTAATTATATATTTTATAATTTAATAAACTAATAGAAAATCATTTGCATGTATTTTGAAAAAATGAATAAAATATTCTCATGCAATATTTTTCTACATGGCAAAATTTTCTTTACTTTTGTTTGTCATTTATGTTCTACTTGAACCGGTCTAATGCTTTGAATCATCTTTGCTTGGAAATATACAATGACAAAGACTTCTTACCTGTTGTACAATGTTTTGAATAATGGATATTCTTTATGCATTAAGTACTCTTTGAAAAACAAAAAAATTTATTTACATGTTGATTATAGTAACAGAATTCTATGATATTTAACTTCCTTAAATTTTAAACTATACTGTCTCGATAAGTAATTAACACTTCCTTTCAACAACACTTATCCACCAAGTTAAAAATGAAATAGTTTACTCAAGAAAGTGGAGTCTAAATAATACTCAAATAACTTGTTGATGGAAGGTAATTTTATTTGAATCAGGTATAATAATCTATATAATTAAGAATTTTTTAATTATGTAATTTGAACTCAAAATTACTATTTAAATTAAATTATTTTATATAGGTTGATTTATATGTTCAATTATATTAAACTTCTATTTACATATTGTTAAAAGAGTATTTAAAAAACAATTTTAATTATTTTTAAATAAGTAAATTTTAATTTTGGTTCCCCAATATTTTACTTTGACTTTTAACCATAAGTGATATGAAAATATGGTTTTCAGTGACTTTATTAATTATTAATATATTTATTGGAAGGTGGCAATATTCTTCAAAGTATCATGTCAATATCTGATAGTACCATGTCAATATATGATATTTTTAAAAACTATATATTTAAAATATACGTTAGAGACTACAAAAACAATTTCAGATATTTAAAGAATGAAATTTAAAAAATATATTTTGCGATGATCAAGATTAAAATTTACGTATTTTTCAGGTACACAACATAATAATATTCGAAATCAAAACTCATGTACTTTATCGTGAATAAAAATATATCTAAAAAAAGTCTATATTTTTCTTGCTCACAGCCAAGACAAGCACGGATCAAAACCTTAATTGGAATAATGTGAAAACAACTTATCTAATGTTTACAGAAGTCAACGCTCTAGAAAGTGAAAATGACATGTGTTTTTTAGGGAAATCGTTTTCAATCTGGAATTTCACACTCTAGGACATTATTATGAATAGGAGTATTTAACAACATTATGTAAACCCTATTAAATTACTAAATATATCAAAAAAACAAAATTACATTCTGAAATAAATATAATTTTATTACTACGGGTTTAATTTTTAAGTTTAAACTTCTAAATTTATTGATTTTTAATTATATTCTTAAGTAAACTTGGATTGATTTTGACTTTTAATTCGTCGTAAGATTTAATATATTTTGAAAATTTTACAAAGTACTTGACTTTTTATTTAATAAGCTTAAGATTCTAAATGAATGAATTATTATCAAAGGACTTCACCTATTACTTTTGAAAATGTATTCATATTTTCAGTCAATGAAATTTCCTTTTCACTAACAAAAGTAAAATATTGTCACTTAAAAGATATTAGAAAAAATATGACAAAATATAAATAACAGAGGCAATCTAACTCAATACATATATATGAATTCAAAGATAATATTATTATTCTCAAATTGATTCAAATAAAATTACAATACAAGCTATTTAATAAATAAGTATGATGTCGAAACCTATTTAAATCAAACCACACCGATAACGTTACAGTGTAGAATTCGAACTTTGTGGTCATTGGTGGCCACAGAGAAAGACAAAATATCTACGAGATATTCGTTAATCAAAATATATATTAAATTTTGCAGCCATTGATATGTTCAGCAGAAAATATTATATGTATCAAAATATATGGAGGTGAACGTGATGTAGTCAATTTTGCAGCAATTCATCTGTTCAGCAGCCTGTTACCAAATAATTTCAAACATCTCAACTCCTATAAATATCCTTTTACACTTAACACCCAAATTTTTTAATATCCATATCAATGAAACGTACATTTGTGATTTTTTTACACTCTTTCTTATACTTTTTCCCTTTCAGAAAATTTCTTCCTTTTCTGTATCACGTATCCAAGTCTCTTCTCTATTCTTCAATAAGGTTCATTGACTCCAAATAGATCTCAAACGATCCTTTTTTCTTTTTTTTTTTTACTCTAAGTCTTTGTATCAAAATGTAGTAACTAGATAAAACTCTCTAGTTTCGACATACTAATATGGAGTCACATATTATTATCGTGCATAGTTATAAAAATTTGATTCGTAAATTTATATATATGAAAAAATTGTTAACAAACGATCAGTTGCTTAAAAGGAACTCAATACATATAGAAGTATTTTTTTTAACATAAAAGATATCTTAGATTAAAATAATAATAACAAAATCTCTCAATAAATAATACGATCATCATAGAGCATGACTCACAATATTTATTGGTACACTATACGGTCATCTGAAGGTGTGACCAACGACTCTCACTCATTGAAATTCTTAGTAGTCTAGAGACTACAAGAGTTTGGAAGACTAGTGTTCTATATGGCCATCATGGCCGACAACATTCGTTATACGACCACCAAAGAGTAGGGCCGACAACACCACTCATGAAGCTCTTCATAGTTCAACAACTACTCAAGCTCGCACTACAAGAAAAACTCAATTTATCCACGGATTATTACCCACGGATCTGTATCCGTAGGTAAATTCAGTATTACCCACATATTATTACCATAGATTTGTATCCGTAGGTAAATTCATCATTATCCACAGATCTATATCCGTAGGTAAATTCAGCATTACCCACGGATTATTACTTACAGATCTGTATCAGTAGATAAATTCAATATTACATACAAATTATTACTCACTGATTTGTATCCGTGGGTAAATTCAACATAACATATGATAATATTACCTAGAAAACTGTTTTTTTTAATAATATGACTTACATTTAAATTAATAATATTAATATTATTCTTCTTCTTATTATTATTATTTACATTAATATTTTTTGTACTGTTGGGAGGCTTGTGTACTATACAACCACCAACGAGTATGGTCGACAACATTCACTCACAAAACTCATTACAAAAAGTATACAAGCTGACAAGTGCCCGCCCAAGCTGACAAGTGCCCGGACCACAAGTACCCAGCCAACACCAACAAACCAACATTCCCACTTCCCTTGCATTGGGAATGAACATCTCACATCTCACATCTGACAAAGAAACAAATCCCAATAAACGACGCCCCCATCATCTGACAAAGTAGAGACTGCACATCTTCCCTCTGACACATAGTGCAGAACAACAATCACACCTTATGTAGAAGAGACTTCAAGTCTTCCCTCTGACACATAGTGCAAAACAACAATCATACTTTATGCAGAAGAAACTGCACATCTTCCCTCTGACACATAATATAGAGCAACTATCATATCTCTGACTGAAGAGGCTATACATCTTGCTCATGGCATAAGGCAAATAAAGAGTCACCAGGTATGATAGTATAAATAGTGAACAGTGAGCAAAATTAAGGACACGTTTTACTCAACTCCAATTCACACTATAAACCTCTAATAACTGAATACTGACTTGAGCGTCAGAGTGCCTTCTATAGGTACCTCCCTAATTGTTCCAGTCACCGGAGACCAAGGATCGACAAAGGAGCCAAACAGTTGATACCTTGTGTTAAGACTATTATTCGGCAAGTATACCGAGTCACAAGTAGTAGAGTGGGTTTTAGTAAAGATGTTGATTCCTCAGGGAACAGTTCTATTTTAGAATTTCAGTGTCACTGCTCAGTAAGCGAGTTCAGTTTTGATGAGAGATTTAGTTTGATTAACAATTACTACAAACATGCAAAATAAATTTATAAGCAGTAAAAGAGTCTGAAATGATTAGAGAAACACCCTGGGATTGAACTCATCTAATCTTACTCATTTGTAACTTAATCAAATAATGAAACATAACACCGGTAACT
>Ga0209700_103429_pt1 | contig 30406 bp, 15 predicted proteins | sample SiratroredBW_FD_187528 | JGI IMG/M metagenome (GOLD analysis project Ga0209700, IMG submission 187528) | Root nodule microbial communities of legume samples collected from California, USA - Siratro red BW (SPAdes) (version 2) | ecosystem: Host-associated > Plants > Roots > Nodule | place: USA...
AGTAAACCCAGTAAGTTGCGAAACTGCAGATTTCTAGAAAACTAATATACTGGTTATTGATCAAGTTCTGAACTGTTAAGAGTAGACTATGTTTAATCAGATTATATGTTTTCAGAAATTATTAAAAGTTCTCAGAAAGTTGATGATATTATTCAATTAGCAAGATTCAGTTGACTCTGAAAATTCAAGAAACACAACAAGATTTAATAAGAACAGTCAAGAGAGATTCAAGACACAACAGATTTATCCTGGTTCACCCTTCCACAAGGGCTATGTCCAATCCCTTACTTCACAATAAGGATTTCCACTATAAAAGGATCAAACTAGATCAGTTTACAGAAAAATAACAACTTGCTCCCCGCAAGGAAACACTGCTCCCGACAACAAACAATCTGCTGAACCTATAGCAGAATCCAAAACTATACAGACTCCACTGTATATTCCAGAAAACCCCTTGCTGATCTCCTCAGCAAGTTACAACTTGTACAAAACCCACTGTACAAAAAAAATTACCAACCTAGGTAACTCACAACAGAATAAACTTCAATACAGTGAAAGAATTATCACAGTCTCAGCAAAGCAAACACTTCTATACAACAGATTACAACAGTAATAAAGAAAAGGTATAGAAGGCTTAGTCTGATGATCAAATCAGTAAAGAAACTATCTCAGTCAACTTCAAAACTCCAGTAGTAGTTCAAGAAAACAATTCTTGATGAAAACGTTGATTGATATTGATCACTAGACACAAGGGCGCTTTTTCTCTCTTGGAAAACACAATGTTCTTGCTCAGAAAAGTTTAGAATGATTTTCAATAATGTTTTCAAAAACCGTGCCAAATATTTATAGATAATTGTTTTAAAAGTTCAATCGATTGTTTTGGCAAACAATCGATTATTTTTCTCTAGTTAGTTAAAACAGTTAATCAAAATGTAATTTCTGATTTTAATGATTTCTCAAATCTTTTGTTAATTCAGAAAATACTTATGGAGCTTATCCTTGATTGAGATTGCATGTTCCTTGATTTGAACTCAAACTTACCCCACAACACACACTCCTAGGTTTTAGACCAAGCTCTTCAATCTTCATGCATTTCACATATGATCATAAGGTCTTGAACTTCTTCACTTGGTTGGCTTCATCAAATCATCACAGCAGCCCACTGGTGCTAACAATAGATTTGGTGATCCAGCCTCTAAAGATCCATAAATAAGTTGGATAGTGAATGAGTAAAGATGCATGCAGGGTGACCAGGAAAGATTAACCACTGTAATCCTTTGCAAAATCCTTCAAAAAAAAGAAAGACATGAGATATAATAATCTCAAACAAAAATCTCTAGAGGCAACCCAATAACTATCATTTTCTTTTACTTTGTTTGTTTGTTTGTTTGATTTATTGATCTAGGCTCTAGGTTTTAGTTTTTTTTTTTTTTTTTTTTTTAATGTTGGGTTTTTATTTTTTGGTCTCAGATACTTTTCATGAGGTGCGAAGGAGGCGTGACCGAAAGAAGGAGGTAAGATTCCCCCTCCTTTCTCTCCTTACTTGCTCTGCTTTTGTATTTCAGTTGGTTTATTACTGCTCTTGGAAGTTTAGTTGCTGAAACGGATTAGTTTGTTTGCCTTAACCTGTTGGGTGCAGGCATCTACTTCTTCTGCCATTGAGTGGATCAATTGAAGTGGATAAATCTTTTATCTGTTTACCCTGTAAATTGAAGTATATTCATTTTCTTGATTGTTGTGAGCTGCTAGGCAAAAGTTCTCATTGTGTCATGAGTTGCCACTCTTTCATCTTATGAGCACTGTGATTAGCTGACTTCATTTTGAGATTCTTATATGTCGGTTGCTATGGGTTTGAATGTCTGATTAGGTTGGTTACTTTGGGGTTGTGATTTCTGCCTGTTATGATGTGTGGGATCATGCAATAATATTATTTGCTGAGTAAAATGACTTCGGTCTTGTTTTGCAGTTGCTTATAAAGATGTTTCTTTTTATCTGTGTGTTCTGTAATTCTATATAACATGTTATAACTAAATGTGCTTGTACTGCCCCATGCTTCTCTCTTCAATGATTTTACAGGCCTGAGTGATTTAAGTTTATTTTTCAGGGATTGAGCAGCAGGGTTTCTGATGAGCCTAGGATAAAGCAAGGTGGACAAGGGAGGGGAGGAAGGGGTTCTTCAGGAGGATATTCCCCTAACTTTCCTGGTACAATCTCCCCACCTTTTTAGAGACTTTGGGCTTTCTCATTAGTTTTGTGTGTTAGATTATGGATCTTCATTTCCACATAGAGTCACCTGGAAGCCATAGTTCTCCAAAGGAAAATACTTCCAGAAGACAATCATTTCTTCAAGATATTAGCACTATGTGATGCTTCCCTCCCAAAATATTAAGAATTATGCTTTTATTTTGTTTCTTGTTGAGCTCCATCACGCCCCTAGCATGGCACTATAAGTACCTTTCCATTGCCATCATTTATATTTTTATGTTGTTTTAGTCTTATTTTCCATGGCCTTTTATTTTTTAGATCATGAATCCACTTTAGTGCAGAGACCTGTCATATGAATCTACAAATTTCTTGCTAGTTTATTAGTTTGTCAGTTTCACCATCCTGCCAATGTCTGTTGTTAGATGGTGGTGGTGGGAGGAACATAGCTAATCGAAGGGAAAATGGAGTCAATCACATTGCAGAGAGAAGTCATGCTCCCTCTACTCAGCCGGTTTTGCAGAAAACCAAGAATAATACAGCATCTCAAGTTACAAGGTAGCTATTTTATTTTTGTATTTTCTTTAATTTTTTTCTTTTGTCAGATTAATTCTGAATATGAGAAAATGTATGATGGAAATAAATGACATTTATTTGATAAAAAAACAAGGCAAGACTCTAAAAGAAGTGAAAAAAAGACTGATGAATGACTTCTCTTTTGTTTTCCTTTGTGGCTAACATTCTGACCGAACCTCACATTGAAGTCATGCTTAAAATTTTATGTTGAATAAAAACGAATAGTAACAACTTCAATGACAAGGGGAAGTAATTGCTTGCTTGAAATTTGACTTGCGTGCTCAATTTGATAATATCTTATGATTCTACTCTTCGATTGCTAAAATACAATTTATATGAAGTTGTTTGTTGGTGTGTTGAAAAATACACCATTGTTAATATTGACATGATTTTTATTCCTTTTAATTGTTAGATTATCCTAATTTTGAATAATATTTCTTCAACTGTAGAGTTTCAGGTGTTGCACCTCATAGTGCTGCAAATCAATCCAATGGGAAGTCTGTTCACGTGTCTGCTGGTCAATCTCCCATTGCTAGTTTACCTAAAAGTAGTTCAACTGCTAATGACACTGGCCATGAAGAAAATGTCCAACCTCAAGCTGCTGCTGTTGCCACACCCTCTTCCCTTACTCAAACCTTTGGCTTAGTTACTAGTACCGACCAAGGAAAGTCCTTGTCAAGTTCTGATCAACTTCAAACTTCTGCCTCCGGTGTCCATTCCTCTTTGGATCCTGTTGTAGCATCTTCTGTCTCCCGTCATCCTGGTGTCAGTGGTGCAATCAGTAGGGAAGTTGGAAGCAATCGGATATCTGCTGGACCAAATCATGTTAAAGGAAATAAACTTGTTCAAGAAGTTAATGATTTATCAGCATCCAAGAATGATAAATCTGGGTCCATGAGTTCATCAAACAGAACAAATGCCCCACAGAAGTCAAATGAAGTTGAACATAATCGGTTATCTGAGCCCTCACAACTTTCATCTCCATCCCCAAATGATTCATTGAGGCCATCTTCTAGTTCTGGCAGCCAGCCACCTCTAGGTAAAATTTTCTTTTGTATCTGTTTAATCTTGTGAGTAACGGGGTTGCTTCATGTTATATTTCCTTCAATATACTTTCTTGTCTTGGTTGAAGTATTCTTTGATTTTCTGATCAATACCATATGGAGGATAATTTAAATTTTCAGAATAGAAACTGAAGTAAAGCACAAAATCAGGAGAAGAACCTTTGAAACTGTTCCTGAAGGCATGTTAAGTGAGAGGCAGGATGACTAAGCCTATAATTTAAATAAGCATGCCACTTGTATGGGTTCTGCTTCTGTGTGCTAACAACCAAATTTTAATTGCTTAGATACTGTTCTATGTTGGAAGGAATCAACCTAACAAAATCAAGAAATGTGTATTTTCTATTTTTACAATTTCTTTCTCAATACTTTTTCAATATATCTCTAATTATATAAACTTATAATGTCTTTTGGTTGGCTCACACATGTTTCTGAAACAGCTAATATCACAGAGGTTTCAACTTCAGAAGTTGGTGTGCAATCTTCAGCAGAGTTAAGGCAACATGTTACATTTCCAAACCATTTCCAAGTACCGGAGGCTTTAAAAAGTGGTCTGACATTTGGAAGCTTTGATACCTTTGGCCCAAGTGAAAAATCTAACAGTGGAACTGATGGGGACAATAACGTTTCTTGTGCTCTTGAACCTTCACCAGTGAGTGATGAAGTGGCAACTTCAAGGTTTGTAATTCATATGTTTCTTATGTGCTTTTTCTTTGCATATCAAATTGCTGATCCCAACGTCCTCTGTGCATACGCATGCTTGTGTTTTCTTTCATGCCCTTCTAAATGATGTACATGGTTTGATTATCTTAGCTTTGTGCTCTTATACCAAACTTGTTCACCAGCAAAATAACTATAACCTGCCTGAAAGTTTGTGCTAGAAAGTGTTCCTCTGGAGATAATATTATTACCTTTTTCAACGCCCTTTGACAATCATAAGGCTGGGTTATTATTTATTTCGTGAATTATTTTGGCTAAATTAATTGATTATTTTACCAAAGGTATTATTTGTGTCATGGTGTGCTCATGTAATTTTTTTTTCAATGGTATTTCTTGTCTGGATGTAGCAACCAAAATGCATCATTAACTTCACAAGGGGATCATCTTGATTATCCACATTCTTCGTCTTATTTGATTGAAAAGACACCAGCTACAGAAGGCAATTCTATAAATGGTACTGACACGAAGGTTGATCAGCCAAAGAAGGAGGTTTTATTGGCCCCTGAGGCCCATCAACTTCCAACTGTTCAAACAGCTCAAAACTATGGTTTGAATTTCATGTCCACCATGTTAGGGACTCAGCAGGTTCAATTTGAGGGAACTGAGCCCCAGGCACAAGATGCTTCTCGATTTCCTAACTTTGTTGTAAGTTTCTTAATATCTTCCTTTGCTTAAAACCGTTTCTCCCTATGCTTGGATTTCATGGTGATCTATGATGTTTCTCTTCATATGTTTACTTTTCAATGTGCCTATATTTGTATCTGTGTACAGAAATGATGTCTAACTCTCATTAGTAATAATTTGCAGTTTCTATTGTTCAGTTGTTTCTTGTCTTGAGTACCTAGCTATCACTACAGTTCCCTTTGTAAACTCATGAAAATCAGCTTGGATGCTGTATTTATTGGATAGCACTATGATCCTTGATGTTTCTCTTAGTCAATTAAATTTATTTATACGAAATATTGACAATGTAAAACATGAATTTCAACTCCTAACCCATGCATATCAATCAGGACATATAACTTATCAGTACAGTTTCCGTTGAGGTTTGTCTTGTTTTCTGGTGTGTTCTGTATCTTTGCATACCCCTGCCTATTGTCATTGCCAGGAAGGGGCATTCTATTTTGGAATTTGTTATTTGCCATAGGTTTTTATCATTTGGAATGTGTATGCCTTTTTAAACACTAGAAATTAAGTTTACCTTAAACATTTTTTTTTTTCATTTTTTTAAATACTTATTTTATTTTTAGTTGGAGTGTAATGGGTATGCAGTGTTGTGTAAAGGTCTTTGCGCTATCAACCAATTAGAAATTATCTTTGGTATTGCTTGTAAGATATCACAGTCGACAAAATTTACCATGCGTATCAATTAGTAATTGAATGTCGGGTCAGTAAAACTTTACACTGTCGATATGTATATTATTTATTTTTTTAATTATGACTTTTTTCTATTCATATTGCAGAGTGCAAGTTCTCAGGGTGTGTCCCCTAGCCCAACTCCACCCCTACAGAGTTCTATACCTGTGTCTCCACAGTCAGTTTCTATTTTCAGGCCACCCTACCCTACTAATTTCTTCCCTTATGGCCACTATTACCCTCCAATTTATGTGTCTCCCATACACCAATTTTTAAGCCACAATGGTTTCCCTCAACAGCCATCAGCTGGCAACATGTATCTACCAGCAGCAGCGGGCATCAAATTCCCACTCCCTCAGTTCAAAGCAGGAGCAAACACAGGAAATGCAGCTCAGCTTGGAATTCCTTCTGGGTCATTTATCACTCCACCTGTAGGTTATGCGCCAGGTCAAACAGTTCGTACCGGAAGCTCCACTGGAAATGAAGATCTTGCTGTGTCGCAGTTAAAGGAAAACCAGATCTATACAACAGGACAGCTGGTTGGTTTATTTCCTATTATTGGTCTTTTATTTCACCTATGCATATTTCTTGATAAATTAGGAAATTTTTTTGTTTCATTTTCTGTTCCCTTGCTTTCTACAGTATCAGTCTTATTTCGTTAGGTTGGTTTCATCGATGACCCTTTTATTGTGGTCACATGAAACGAAATTCTTGGATTTCCGTAGTTACTAAACATATATGGTTTTATACTTTTTTGTTGCAGAGTGAAGGCTCTGCAGTGTGGATACCTGCTCCAGGCCAAGACATATCCAGTTTGCAAGTCAATTCTCTGTATAACCTTACCCCTCAGGGACAACATCTCACCTTTTCCCCATCACAGGCTGCTCATGGAGCATTTGCTGGTATCTATCAAGCTGGGCAGACAGTAGCTTCACCTTCAACCCTTTTGCAACAGTCTCAAGCTGTGGCTGGGCCTGTTGAAACTGTAGGGCCCCCTTCAGGATCTTATCAGCAACCTCAGCCTGCGCAGATCAATTGGAACTCTAATTTTTAGGCTGGAAAACATTTTCTTGGTGCCATAATGTTGATATGCACACATGATGTGCTCAGATCCAGGGAAGTATGAATGAACACTGGCCTGATCTGAAGTGTAAATAAAAATGCGGCCAAAGAATGAGAAAGGAAATTAGTAACTCTGTTTTTGGTGGAGATTTGGTACTAACGATTTTGAAGGGTGCTAGTCGCAGGTTTTCATTTCCTCTATTTTTTTTATTTTTTTTTTTTGAGCCTTAAGTCTATTTATCCCTCACCTCTTTTACCCGAGAGAACATTTAGTTGTTGCTATAAGAAACTTGGTGCTTCCTAGTGATAATATACTAAGCCAAGAGTTGGTAGGTGAGATTTACCAATTTTTCCGTTCCAATTTCTCACCTGTATATTACATTTTGATATCAGAGGACATTGAAATTATACAGTTTTATTTGGAGTATAAGAATTGTATGATCTATTGTTCTTCAGTAGAACATTGCAAGTCTTCCTCAAGCCTTAACCTGTTTTCGCGTGAAGGAAAGTGCTTTTTTATGGATTTTTTTCTGACTTCCGAAATTTTGAATTCTGTTTTCTGGCCAGCATCATTCTAATTAAATTTTTCGTTTCCAAAGTATTGTGTAAAGGTGATTTTGCTTTCGAATATTTAATTAGTATAATTTTGGTTCATCTTGATTGTAGGGTGTAGGCATAGATATGCTAAATATCGAGTTGGAATGTTGATGTAGGTCTCAGTTTCAATCAGTTTTAGACTATTTATGGAATTTTGTGATTTTGGTGTTTGTATTAACCTGAACGGTTCATAAAATAATATTTTGAAGAGTATAAAGAAAGAAAAGAAGTAAAACTTGAGACAATTTCTAGATTGTCTGATAAAAATAAAGTGAAGGAAAAAAAAAGTTCGGAAAAATATTTATATAAAAATAAATTAAATCTTTTTATAAGAAAAGAAATATACAAAGGAAAAAAAGGTAGATAAAACATCCTATCTTCCCTTTACTCTTCCAAATTGACGGATTTCATAATGGGTCCAATTTCTAATAATCCTCTTCTTGTATATGTTAACTGAACTAAGAAAAGAAAATAATTCATCAAGTCTCATTTCTATGTATGACAAATTTTGATATTTTACTCACTAATTTATTTATACTTTGATATTAATTAAGAAAAACAAGTACGATTTAAATAGATTAAACAAAGTTAAATATTTAATCAAGGAAAATAATATTAATCTGAAATTATTAATATTAATTTGAGTTATGATAATACTAACACTAAATTTTATTATTTATAAAATATATTTTAACAATTTAGTCAATCAATTTTTATTACAAAGTTTCCTATTTGATAAATTTAATTCATTTTGAAATAAAAAAATATTAACAACTTATAAATAATGTAGAAAATTTATAAGGATATTAAAAACTCCGCATATATAATTGTATTATGATATTAATATCAAATATACACTAGGTAGGTTACATGATTGAAGAGATTTTTAGAATGTTATTTAAAAGCCGAAGAATTTAACTAGGATAGTAAGAAAATATTTCCTCTCTGTGTTGTTTAATTTTTTAAATTGACTGTTATTTACTTATATCATTATAATAATTAGAATTTTATTCAATACCATCCTAAATAAAGTATCACATTAATATACTATTTCATTGTTAGTCATAAACTACATAAGTGAGAGAGAATACTGCTGAACGATTATTACTGTATTGCAAGCGACAAACTACCCTCTCCATTTTTTATCTGTTTCTGAAGGTTGTTTCAGCAATAAATAGAATAAATTATCTTGATTTTAATTAAGTAGTTGTATAATTTTTTATTTACCCTCTTTCCTCTCAATAAATATGTTTAAATTGTTTAAAGATTACAAGAGAAAAACTGTTATAATTGATAAAAGAGTAATTGATATCATCATGACAAATAACAATAAATAGAAACAAAAATTCTAAAAGTTCCAAACTTGAAAATAAAGTAAGGAAGTAATTAGATGTGCTTATGAAAAAAGTATAGTAATTATCTGATTAAAAGTGCAACAGTTACAAAAAGTGAAATAAAAAAGAATTTAAGAATATTTCAGTAAAAAAAAATCAATTCCTTAATGGAGAACGGTGATGAGTTAAAGCTTCCAAAATAGCATTTTCTTTACATTTACTAAATGATGAATGTGAGGTTTGAACTAAAATCTCTCAACTGGTCTACTGAAAGAACTAAAGGACAATGGCTAAGTTTTAACTAACAGTACAAACTTCTCTCTCTTTGTTTTGGCTTACACCTGCAATATCGTGCTTTTTTGTTTATTTTTTCTCTTTTTGTATAAGATATTTGCTAAAGCTAAAGCCCTTAAATATCATGTTATAGTTTTTCCTTACGAAGTATTCATCATATATGTTGATTTCTTTTCTAAGTGCTGCAGGAGAAATTGTGGTAGGATAAACAAAAATCACGTTTTTCTCCTTAAAACATAACAAAGACTAATGGAACTTTGTGAAAAGCTACCCTTAAAAAATCTCAACAAATTTTGCAGTAATTAAATTACTGACACTGATCTGTCTATACAAAAAGTCTGGCTGCACAATTAGAATTGCTAAAAAAGGAAGGGGACATGAAATGAGGCTGTCTGACATGTTTGGTTTTTCTTGTATTATATGGCTCAGACAATGGTGGTGCTGTTAGTATTTACATTCAAATCTGTGCTGTCTTCACCTGTTGATTTATGCTTCGGTGAAGGCAAAATCTGCTGCATATTTTCCTGAGACCCTTGCAAATTCAATGATGTGTAGATTGACATTCCAGAGAGAGCAACAACAGCACCACCAATGCTCACAACCCCAGGATCTGACTTGAATAACAGATACCCTCCCAGCAGAATCACACAGGTCTTAAACTGTCCTAAAACAACATGAGTTGTAGCAGAAGTGGCCCTGCAATGATTGGTTCATAATGTGATGGTAGCAAACTAATCTTATCCATACTCCACCAAGAAGCAACAAAATACTAAAAGAATAACATTGTGTTTGTGTCAAAAAATGGTCTCACCCCAATGCCAAGGCCCCTGACCATTGCAAGAGAAAGCCAAGGAGAGCAGATACAAAAACAGCAGTTGAGTTGTTCACATCCCACTTGAAGGATAAGACTCCTGGTGGATCAATCCAGGGCATCAATGCCCCAAGGAAGAAAATTGTGACTGGGGTTGTCTTCCACATCAACCTACACAATGAAAAAGTTTCAAGTTGGGGTTTTGACATACTTTTTTCCTATTGAAGTAAATACTTAAGTTTAGCACTTCAACAAATATCTGTTTTCATAATCATGATCTAAACATAAGTTTTTTGGTACACTTAAATAAATGTTTGTCATAAGCTATTTTCATAGACTCTCTCAAATTCTCAACCACTTACAAAAATACTCGTCATAAGCCTAAATAAGTTGTGAATAAACTCCTGCAAATGGCCCCCTAAGAACTACTACTTACGCCAGAGCTGTCCAGTTGCCCTGCTGTTGTAAAGTAGACCATAAAATTTTGTTTATGGCACTTGGGATTATCCATGCAATTGCAATAAGAGCACCAAATAAATTGAACTCTAAATCTGTTACAGTTGCAACTGCTACACCTGCTGACACGACAGCCAAAGCCAAAACCTGCATCATTCCAATGACATTATTAGTGCATTACAAACAAGGAAGGGGGTGGAATAGTCCTTTTTCAGATATGTTAAATGCTTTACAGAAGAGAAGAAAATAAGGAAAGGTGTGTGTGCGTGTAATTCTTCACCTTTGTAAAAGAAATGGTTTTTCTAAAAAGAATGAACTCCGCAAGAACAATTGTAGGGGTGACAGCAATCTTAGCCATTTGGTAGAAACCAACACTGCAAAAGCTGGATTGTAAGCAAATAGTAAAGCTCTAAATATTTTATAACAAAGATGCTAACTAATGCAAGAGAAAGAACCTGTTATGCTGGAGGCTAGTGTTTGCAAGGCCAGACGCAAAGGCCATAACAGCACCAAGTGCAAATAGAGAAGAGAATGGAGTTGTTTTAGATGGAGGAGACACAGGAAGCACTGAGAGTGTCTTGAAAATGGCAAGTAGAAGCCATGCAGTGATGTAGTGTACAAATGTGAGAAAAATTGGGAATTTGAAGCCAACTTTACCCATCACCTGTTACCATAATTACATATAATTCAAGTGTAAGGGTGTTTGATCAATAGGCTGAAACTTCTAGAGAGGTACTAGTGATAAGTTGGGGCATTCAGGTCATCACATAATAAAACTCAAGCAAAAAAAGATGCAAATTTTGCTGACCAATTTGTTTGCCATGATAATCCCAACAGAAACCATGAAGTTGAAGGACAGTGCCACCACTGGTCCACAATACTTTTGCTGTTGTCGCTTGGCTCCTTCTGAGGTTCGGATATCATTGTAGAGTGAAGCTCTGAGTTCTTCCAGTGCTCTACCTGATAGTTTGATTCATTAGAACTAGTTTATATTGCTATTGGAAACTGACATTAATGATAATCAATCAGTAACATTGAACGAGTAATATCTTTAACATTTCGTGCAAAATGGAAACCTGAAGACATTGAATAAGCCCTATCATTACTCCAAACAGGGCCTTAAATTAGCTTAAATCATCACGGTTCAACAGAGAAAGAAGAACGGATCAGAAGGGTAGATGATGCTAAGAAGAAGGAAGGAAAACAAGATGAATATCATATACAAATCATGTATCTTTATTTCACATTCATCAAACACAGGTCCAAACAATTTACAAAGTGGTTGTAAAGGACGATCAAGGTGGTGTAATTTTTTTGAAATGGCGAGTGAGAACATCAATCAAAGTTGCAGAAAAATAAACAGATGAGTATCAGTTCAATTCAAAATGAAAAATGGTGTGAGAAAGTTTCCATGATCAGAAAAACCTTGTGATGCAATCATGATAGAGCATAACATAAAAAAAGAAAAGTAACGTAACAAACTTATAATCTACGACCGCAAAAACCGGAGTATCCAATGCTTTTGATGCGATAAAATATTATTTCACACAAAAAGGCTGAGGAAAATAATATCATGCAAAGATGAACATAGTTGAGATCTATTCATTGCATAACAAAGTTCAGAAAACAAATCCCAGAAAAAAACCACACATGAATGAACACAGGTAAAAGCGAAAGTTTGATATGCATTATTCAAATTACACACATGCAATAAAACTAAGATGCTATGAGATGAGCTAAGAAATTCAGAAAAGACCTGCATCACCAGCATCACTGTCTTTCCTTTTAATAAACCTTCGTCCTCCTCTCCACAGTGAATCCAAAAGCCCCATTACTAAGTGGCCTATTCATGGACTTGGATCACATATGCAATGAAAATGCAAGGCAGTCTTTGTAAAACACATGCATTTCTATCATTATCAATTACCAAAACAGAAAGGTAGAGAGAAAAGGGTGATGCTTTAAATACGAATTAATAGCCCATTTTGCTTAAAATCCAATCTACGTAGGAGGGTGTGGGAAAAACAGAAAATTTACATTGTTGAAGGAGGGGTTTTTGAGATGCATGAAGGAAAAAGAAAAAGACAAAAGAGAAAAGTGAAGGGAATTTACTTTGTGCTCCAAGGGAATATTGCATTTGATGAAAGTGCCAACAAAATGGCAACACGTGTTCATCAAATGAACCTAGTAGAAAGTGTAGGTGAGGGTTGTAGCAACACCTGTCTACATCGTATACTAGGAATTTGATGTAACTTTTGATTTACGGAGAAGTTAATGTGACATCATGAAATCATCAAATATTGTTATGAATCATTAGGAAATAGTCAAGACACTTGTTGCAACCACCACCATGCACTCTTTTTTTTTTTTTTTTGGTTTTTAGGTAACTTTGCCTAATCTAATGCCTTCAACAATACAACCTCTTCTTTCTGCTCACATGCACATTCTTATCAATTTATCAACTAAACTTGATGCATAAGTTTCATCTCACTCACCACAATTTTGCTTTTCTGATGTTCCACCAACTGGTTGGTGCCATTAACCGTTAAACTCATCCAAACTTTCTTTTCTTCTTTCTGTCACAAACTACTGGTGTTCTACCTTGTACATTCTACAGGGAAAATGCCTTTTTCTTTTTTTCTGCAATTCAATTTTGTTATGTATATAAGTTATGTTATGGTTAAAATTTATGAGCTTAAGATTTGGTGTGTATATAAATTATAGTTTGTACTTGTGTTAAATAATTGATATTGCTGGACAAGATCATTATTTATTTCTATATTTTTAAAAATTATTGAAAAATGAATTTGAGAATAAAGATGAGAAAGATCAAATAAAAGAGACAATCGCTTAAGAAATTATGGATGAAGATAAAAAAAGATGGTGTTTTGAGATGGTTGAAGAGGTTTTTTCTTTTATAAGTTCTGAACTCGAATTGAATGTACTCCTATGTTGTAATTATGATTTTCATCTTAAATAATGCAAATCATTTTAGAAGATACTAATACAAGGGAAGATTTTTTAAGAGTTTATCTTAAGCAATATATTTGTAGTAATTATTGTCACTGTGTCTAATGTTATCATCATAATTAACAATGTTGTGTATGGAATGTTTTTATAATTTTTTATTCCTTTGAAATTTCTTCCTAATCTTAATTTGATTTAATATGGTAATCTATAAATCACTTTTCTCTATCTTTATTCATATAATTTATCTTTATTTCTAAATTGAATCTCATTTTTTCAAAAAGAAATTATCAAAATATAACATTTTATTACCTTAAATTTATATGTTTAAAAACATTTATCTATTACGATTTCAATTTTTAAATAGCTTATATATTGAAAGTATGTATATTTATAGGAAATTTTAGTTATGACAAACAAACATTTACAAGTACAACTTAAAATACGAGCCTGAAATTAAATTTGAGAAATATATTTTGAAAAATAAAGAATAAATTGAATACTAAAAATATAAGATTAAAATAAAATTGACATCAGAACCAATTATAATTACTTTAATTTAAATTTAAGGTTGGAAAATCAATTAATCGAACTACCGTAAACTAATTTAACTGTTGTGGCTTGAATTATCTTATTCTTTTAAGTTAATATAATCCAACAAATACACACCTGTTAACAATAGTTTAGAAACCCAGAGATGAAATTTGTTTGGAAGTTTTAAGGAAAGAAAAATAAATAAGAATGGACGGCTATATTTTTATTTTTTTGTTTAGCTGAATAAAAATTAAAAGAATAATTAAAAGATGTTATTTTTTATTTTTACTTTTGATTAGTATGAGATGGGCATAAATGCTCTATCTAAACTCAAACGTAAAACAAAATATATTTAATTTTCACTAATTAGAATATTACTTAAATTTGTTTAACTTTCATGATTTAATAAAAAAGAATTCTAAACTCGGATAAAAAACATAATTTAGTAACAATATTAGATTTAATTTTGATTGATATTATAAGTGTGAGATTTAAGCCATTAGATTCTAATGTAGTGGTACAATTTTAATTTCCAAATATGTCATACATTAATGTCACCCCAATATATTGCAAATAACAAAAGAATTAAAATTGAAAATTTTTAATATATGAAGGATTCAATTGGCACTATTACGATTAAGAAAAATTGATCACAAATCACTCAACATAGCATATTCAACAATGAGCATAAGATTATTGGGCTGAAAACAACAAGGTGTGTTCAAATTATACCTGTTATCCCCTTATACACATGTTTTGTGAGTAAAAAGTGTGCAGCACCAAATACTTGAAAAACAAAAGTGAATCTGCAAAATGGCAATGCATTATGGACATTACTGTTTTGTAATTTCGTCGAGTTTTCATTGTAAAAGTATTCCATTTTTTTTTGTTTTTTGAATGAGCTGAGTCACATGGATCTAATAAACATGAGATTGAAGACATGCAGAAGTGTATTTCATAAACGTTCAGTTACTTACCAAGCCAATTTATTCATGTTCTTGACATGTTCTAATGACTAATCACAATGGTTGAATTCAAAGGAGATTGGAGAACAACATTCATACCTTTCATGGACCAAGAAATTGCCACGAAAAGTATGTGGCTCACCAACCAAAATTCTGCCTCCATACATGATATATAGGCAAGCTCTTGGTCTGATACAGTTGACTCATTGTATCTGAACTATATTATCAGAATACTTGACTTCAACAAGTTCTCATTAGCTTCCAAGATAATGGAGAATGAAAGAGAAGATGAGATTGAGGACGTGTCAATGTCACCCCCATCTCTTGGCTCCATGCAATTGGCAGGGAGTAATGGCTTTGGCCACAGCATGGAGTTCATGTCTCAGGCATACCTTCCCAATATGTACACAGAGATTGACATAAAAGTTGAAGATTCCAATTTCAACCAAGATCCCCCCCTCCCCATTTATCTCAAGGTAGAGAAAAAATGGTTAAACATGCAACTTCATCAGGATTTTCTTTCCTCCTACATCACCAAAGTTATTGCATGGTTAAAAACTATTTGTGAATAATTTTGGTCAATTTCAATGTGGCATGTAGCCTACTTTTTCAATGAAAAAGAGTTAATAGAACTCAGCTAGACACCTACATTAGCTGGAACTGTAGACTTGTGGTTGTCCCAGATCATATGATAATTTAGTCTACTGCATTAAAGCAATGTTTTTTTTATCAGAATAGTAGTTCTTCCTGCAATGCACTTTGAGGGTCTTGATAATATTATCATCAACAGTGTTTTGTTCCTAATTGTATAGTTATTACTGTTGTCATTTGCTCTAAAGATTCTCAATAATGTGCAGTTTGAAGATGTAGAGTATAAGGTGAGAAGTAGCCAAGCGGCTTCCACTAATCCTGTGAAGTCAGTGATGTCAAAAGTTGCCACACAACACAACGTGGAAGAAGACAGATACAAGAAAATTTTGAAGGGTATGACAGGAAGCATTGGCCCTGGTGAAATTCTTGCTTTGATGGGACCTTCTGGTAGTGGGAAGACAACCTTGTTGAGAGTTGTAGGGGGAAGATTGGTTGACAATGTAAAGGGCAAGATAACTTACAATGACGTTCGATTTAATCCTGCTGTCAAGAGGAGGTTAGAAAACTTCATGTCATGACATGTGCTTAGATATTTAACAGAACATGACTATATCAGAAACTATATGCTAATGTTGTACTCTTCTGTTTGTTTTTATTTTCTGTATTATAGGATTGGCTTTGTTACACAAGAGGATGTGCTTTTCCCACAACTTACAGTAGAGGAAACATTAATCTTCTCTGCATTCTTAAGGTTACCAAGCAATATGAGCGAGCAACAAAAATATGCAAGAGTGGAGAACACTATCAAGGAGCTAGGCCTTGAAAGGTGTGTCTAGAATAGGTCTACATGTGATTACTGAATGCTCACATTAGCTACAAGTTCATGCAAAAGAAAGAAATAAAACTGTCTCCCTAAATAATCTCTTGTATAACCATAGATGTCGCCACACAAAAATAGGTGGAGGATATCTCCAAAGCATCTCTGGAGGAGAAAGGAAGCGAACCAGCATAGGCTATGAAATCCTTGTTGATCCTTCACTGCTTCTACTTGATGAACCAACTTCAGGCCTTGATTCCACAGCAGCAAACAGACTCCTTCTCACTCTTCAGGGACTTGCCAAGGTATAAGTAACCATATTTAAGTGTCATTTTGATCACATGTTTCAAGTCTAGACCCTGAGAATTTGGAATATATGCTGAAAATACTTTTGATTTGCCTAAAGGGTGGAAGAACCATAATCACAACAATTCACCAGCCATCCAGCAGAATCTTTCACATGTTTGACAAACTTCTTCTTATATCAGAAGGATACCCCGTTTACTATGGGAAGGCCAAGGACGCAATGCAGTACTTTTCATCGTTGAGGTTCACCCCGGAAATACCAATGAATCCTGCAGAATTCATGCTTGACTTGGCAACTGGACAAGTGAATAACATAAGCTTTCCACAAGATATTTTCAAAGATCAAGAATCTGCTGACAGTTCAAAATCTGTTATTAAAGTAAAATTCTGCATTATATATCTTTAATGCATGTTCAATCTCATTATACCAGTTAATAACCGCTCCTTTATTCTGTTAGTATCTACAACTCAAGTATAAAGAAACACTGGAACCAAAAGAAAAAGATGAGAATCACGGAGCAGCAAACACACCAGAACATCTTCAGTTAGCCATTCAGGTTAAAAAGGACTGGACAGTGAGTTGGTTGAACCAATTCTTTATTCTTTACAAGAGAACATTCAGAGCAAGATGCAAGGACTATTTTGATAAATTAAGATTAGTTCAAGCACTTGGCATTGCTCTTTTGTTGGGGCTACTTTGGTGGAAATCTTCAACCAATACAGAGGCTCAAGTTAGAGATCAGGTGGTTTTGATGATTTTGTTTTCGCATTTTACAAGGCTGAGCTTTGACATTAACATTAGAATGGACCACTATCTTTTCTGCAGGTTGGTTTAATGTTCTATATCTGTATATTCTGGACATCTTCATGTATTTTTGGAGCAGTCTATGTCTTTCCATTTGAAAAGGTCTATCTGGTGAAAGAAAGGAAAGCAGACATGTATAGACTGAGTGTATACTATGTAAGCAGCACTCTGTGTGATATGGTGGCGCATGTTTTTTACCCTACTTTTTTCATGCTTATCTTGTACTTCATGGCTGGATTCAAGAGCACTGTTGCTTGCTTCTTCCTGACTTTGTTCGCGGTGCTGTTAATAGCTATAACAAGTCAAGTAAGCCATGTTGAGACATTTTATGTAAATGGATCATCATTTGTATGAAGATTTAATGAATACAATGTTGTTTACAGGGTGCAGGAGAACTTTTTGGAGCTGCAGTTATGAGCATTCAAAGAGCAGGGATAATTGCTTCTTTGATACTAATGCTCTTCCTTCTCACCGGTGGCTACTATGTCCAGGTATGTATGCTGTGGAAAAGGAGTACCAACATTGAAATTTGTAGCCTTAATTATACCCCACTTTCTCAATTTCAATATCTCAACCTTACAAAAATGGCTAATCTCCTGAGATTTGCCTCTACTTATATACTATTAAAAAACTTTATCTTTAGTTGAAGTGGATCTCCAACAGACTCTTCTGATACCGTGATTGCTAAAGTCAAGCGTGGAACTGGTCTGATAAGAGTCTAATATAGTCCAACAGATCTAACAAATTTACTATGATAGACTTTAATACCACATTAAGAAAGAGATTTTAAACCTAACTCAACCTGTTAAACTGACTTGTAAGGTGAGGTTTACACCTACTTAATTATTATTAAAAAGTCTTATCTTTAATCTATTTGAGACCTCCAATATATTTCACATGTTAATAAACATCAGCTAAGCACACCCACAAGATGAGTTGGTGTAGAAATCTATTTAGAGGAGAATTCTGCGTATGTGAAATATTGTGTCTGACCAGTTTGTTTAAGAGGTTGCATATTCATGCTGATTTGGTAAGAATTGTAGTATGGTAATCTTTTTCAATGAAATAGCTTCTAACAGAGAATGGTTTGCATGCAGCACGTACCGAAGGTGATGCAGTGGTTGAAGTATTTATCATTCGTGTACTACGGGTTCAGACTTCTTCTAAAAGTGCAGTATTCAGGAGAAGAACTATATGAGTGTGAAAGCGAAAGAGGGTGCAGGACATTGCAGAGTTCACCAACATTTGACACAGTGAACTTGAAAGGAGGCTTAACTGAGGCATGGGTTCTGGTAGCCATGGCTCTATGCTTCCGTGTCTTTGCCTACTTCTGTCTCCGCAGACGAATTGACGTTCGCAATTAGTCTCTCACCAAATCAACTTTTCTTTTTTCACTTCTTCCTAAGCACCAAAATTTCACAAAACAGTCCAATGTATTCAAACTCTACACAATTACCAACTAATTTCATAACTTGGTTATGTATTACTTCAATCTTCAACTGAAATAATATGGTTGGTTCCTCTCTAGTTAAATTTTAACAATGAAAATACTTTTATTTGTTCATGGCACATAGTATAGCGTCTGAGGTAGTTTATTTATGTTAATTTTGCTAAATATAAATTAATTACAATATCACATAAAAACAAGTGTCTATTAGATTATTTACTTTGTCAAAGCTAACAAAGTCATGATCATGTATAATTTAAATAAAGAAATCGTATGTGAGTACAATAACTAGATATATCTGAGAGAGTGATTAATAACTTCGGTAGGATTACATCAAATTAGATATATTTTAATATTAAGATATTGAATAAACAATTTATTGAGATAAAGATATTTGATTAGCTATTTGTATAGCCTTACAAAATATTGTATAGTCATATATTATTTAATTTAGTCATATTTGTAGACTTCTTATTTACTTGCTGATTTGTTGGGGTAAAATATTATAAGAATAATATATTTGTATACAAAATATATCAATGGAAATCATAGATTGAATTCTATTTTTGAAGTTGGTATGATATATCTTAGAATTTTTTTTTCTTTCTCTGAATGTTTAAAAATCTTAATTGGAGAGATGACAGAAAAATCAATTGTTGTGATAATTAAATCTAAAGGTTTTTAACTTAGGTATCGTCCTAAATGAATACAACTATGATATATATGGTGAAAATTAATGGAGATGAGCATCAGAGAAAAAAATTAAAAGAATTCGGACTATAAGAATAGTTTACAGATTAGACATGCTCTTCATCATATAAAATCAACATTTGAAATGAACAGGAGGTAATTTTGTCACCTGAAAAAATAAGCAGCAAAAAGTTATAGTTAGATTCACTGTAGAAGCTGAGCTTAAAATAATGATTCTTAGACTTCATGAATCTTTGTGACCTTATTGAATTTTATTGTGATAATAAAGTTGTACATGACAAGTCACTTGTCCAACATAACCATATAAAACATATTAAAGTTCATAATTATATTATGAAAAAAAAAAAAGAAACTTGATATAAATATTATAAAATTGCCAAATATTTGATGTGAAAATCAGTTAACAATATTCTTATTAAAATTATGACAAATCAATTTTTTGAAAGATGATTAAACAAGAATCTCCATTTATCAACTTGAGGAGTGTTGAGGAAAAGATATTTGATTACGTAAATTATAGATTTGTATAATTATATAAAATATCGTAAAATCAGAATTTTATTAATTTAGTCTTGATTTATAAACTTTTTTATTTAACTCTTGATTTATAGGAAAAAAAATACTATAAAAAACCATGTATTTGTATGCACAAAAAATATATGAATGAGAATCATAAATGAATTTTATTTTCGATTCAATTATGAGTTAGATTGGCTATAAGTTGATTGTGTTTGGAGTATAAAACTTAAATCAAACTAATATGAATATATTTTGCTTTCGTGTACTGTTATTATGTTGGTATCTTTACAAATGAAACAACAAAAAATTATCTTTTTCAATTCTGTTATGTATGTTTAATAATGGATGTAGTTGGTGATAGGATGGTCATTAAACTTAATTTAAAATTTGAGTCTTTAATCTTATAAAGTTTTCTACAACCGAGTTCTAAGTATCAAGTTGTTAATTTTCAGGTAGTTTCAATCTGTACTGACAGGAATTCTATTACAAAAGTTTTATGAGATAAACACTTAAATTTTTTTTTAGTTTAGGGTTTAATTAAAAATATACTTTTTTAATAACCATAACAGACTTAAACTTCTACTTAAAAAATACTGAGTTGAATTAATTTAATATACACCAAAAGTATTTATCATTACTTAATCAATGCTTACCAAAGCTCATAAGTTAGTGATGATGAAAGGATAAAGATTGGGATGACTTTGGAAAAGAGGAACAACACAACAAAAGACACACTCCCATGAAGACAAGTACCAATTCTTTTTTTTTTCCGAACTTTTGATTTCACTCTACTTCCTTTGTCAGTTTAAAAAGTTGCGGCCTTTACTATTTTTACCACAAAACAAACCTTAAAAAATCGAACTTTGTATCTCTCTTCATGTTCTTAGCCACTGAAATCGGACACAACACAATTATTTAGTTATTAGCATTCACAAATTATAAATATCCATCGATTTTGCAGTTGGGTTGGTGCTCTTTCGGATTGTTGATGGACCTTGTCCCTTATTCTGATCCTAAGTCGACAACGCTGCCGTGGCACGAAATGTTCCGATCCGCCTCCCTTCGAAAGCCCTCCTCCGATCCAGCGCCGCCGCCGCCGCCGCCAAATGCCGACCAAAAAGTCAACCCTTCCGGCGACTCTCAGGCGCGGCTCGCCCTTTACATAGCCATGGCCCACGCCGGCCTGGCCTTCGCCATTCTCATCCTCTTCTCTCTCTACAAACTCCTGCAACAGTACCTCAAACCCCTTCAATGGGCCATCTTATGTTCCATCCCTCTCAGACTCATTCACCAAGCCATTGTTTCCTTTTGGTCTCACCCTCTTGAACTTGGCGTCCTCCACAGTCTCCTCGCCCTTCCAGTCACCGTTTTCTCGCTCTTCGTTACCACCCTCGCAGAGATTCGCCAAGCTTCTCTCACAATCCTTCTCCGGAAACCAAAGCCCCAGAGTGAGGATTCCCAGAAGCTTGGTGGGTTCTCCACTCTGCTTCGTTTGCTCTTGTCTTTTGCGGTCTTTGTTGTCGCTTATGAGAGGCTTGGTGCTGTTGGGTCTCTGTCACTTCTCGTTTTAGGCTTCGTTTTCAGTTCCAAGAATGTGGCTTTCAGTTTCTATCCCTTTGGTGCGTCTTTCACCAGAGGGATATTGAGGAGGTTGAAAACCGTGGTGGCTGTTGGGTTGATTGTCGGCATGATTGTCGGGTTCTTGACTGGGGTGATTTTCTTCTCTTATAAGATTGGAGGTGAAGGGAAGGAGGCAGTGATTTCGCTGAAATTGCGAATGGAAGAGAACAACTATGCTGAGAGAATCGGTGTGAAGAAGTGGATTGAGGACAATGACATTGCTGGAATTGTGGATAAGTACACTGGTCAGTTTTATGAGACGGTTTCTGATCAGATTGATGGGTTGGCGGCGCAGTACAATATGACTGAATTTGTGACGGTTGTTAAGCAGTTTGTGATAACTGCTCCTGCTAGTGCTAACTCTTCTCAGTCTTCAACGGATTCATTAATGGTGGCTTCACCACTCGCAGAAAGGATCTTGAGTTTGAAGGGTAGGGTGAGGAATAGGGAGTGGGGGGAAATTTATGCAGAACTTAATACCCTTTTTCGAGAGCTTATAATCACTAGGGAAGATCTGGTTGAGACAGCAAAAGGGTATGCAGTTAAAGGCATGGATGTTGGTCAACGTGTTTTGGCTAGTGGTACAAGTGTGCTTGGAAGCGGTGCAAAGCTTGTGTTTTCCATTTTGAATTCCATAGTCTCTGGTGCTGCGGAGGTTTTCAATTTTGTGTCTCAGACAATGGTGTTTTTCTGGGTTTTGTATTACCTCATAACATCAGAATCGGGTGGGGTAACAGAACAAGTGATGCACATGGTTCCAATTTCAAACTCGGCTAAGTTAAGATGCGTTGAAGTGTTGGATAAGGCAATTTCAAGAGTCCTTTTGGCCACTGCTGAGATTTCATTCTTCCAAGGATGCTTGACTTGGCTTTTGTTTAGGCTATACAGAATACATTTCTTGTATGTGTCAACTATCCTTGCCTTTATTAGCCCTTTGCTTCCGATATTTCCGTCTTGGCTTGCAACAATTCCAGCAGCACTACAGCTAGTGCTAGAAGGAAGATACATAGGAGCCATTTTGTTGTCTGTTACTCACCTTTTCCTCATGGATTATGGAGCAACTGAAATTCTGGAAGATGTGCCCGGACACAGTGCATATCTTACTGGAATGAGCACCATTGGGGGAATTGCTTTGTTTCCATCTGCTGTAGAGGTAAATTTTTACCCTCCATCGTTTGATATTCTAATCTCTTTCTATAGAGTGTAGTTTCTATGCATTGTTCATGTAAAAGTTTTTACTAACCATTCAATCAGAAACCATAATAAATGTCTTTTAAGATAGTGATGATAAAAGTGGATAAACTTATCATAAAAAGGCAATGACAATTGTGGTAGAATGATAGTATAGAAACACTTTACACTATAGTCTCACATGCATTGCCATTGTTTAGATTAAGTTATCACATTAAGTTCCTACCTATGTTTGTTCTAAAATTTAGACTGGTTTGCCTGCATACCTTGATTTGATATTGTAGTCTTCTTTTGTAAATTGTGTGTGAATATGTGTAGCATCTAGGGTCTGCTTGAGCTTATAAGTGAGCTTGTTGTTGTGCAGGGGGCTATTATGGGGCCATTAATAACTACAGTTATGATTGCTCTTAAGGATTTATATGCTGAATTTGTCTTGGGGGAGCCTGATGATAAGGTGAAGCAGAAGGCAAATTAAGCATCTATTTGTGTCTACGACTGTATATATTTGCAGTTGAAGATGGCTGCTGGTACATTGTTTGTTGTTCTATGCCATTCTAGCAGTGGAGCTTGTGTCTAGGCTCATCATTTCTTTGTAATTATTTTTTTATCTATATCATTTCATTGTTGTAATTGACCAAATAGGACTTTGTTTTCCTCACTTTTTTCCTCCATTTTAGGGGTCATAAAGATTTACACTTGGTGGCAGTGTTGTAATAGTCCTGTGTTGTATCTCTGAAAGAATTTTTCAGATTCTTTGTACCAGAGGAGAAATATGAAATAAAGAAGAGAAAAACCCACAAAAGTTTGTTCGGCATAAAATTTTCTGTGATTTTCTTTTGATTTAGCTATTGTGATAGGTTTCAGTTACTGTGTTTTTTTTCCTCCCAAGGGAAAACTCACTCTACTGAAGTGGGATTTTGCAGAAAACTACAAGATACTCAATATGAAGGGAACAGAAAAAGAAAAAAAGGAGGCAGAATGTATTATTGATCTTGAATCCTCATACTCTCTCATTGCATGTTCATAGTTTTAAAAATTGAACTAAATAAAAAAAAAATATTATTAGTATTAGTAATTGATTACAAGTGTCAGCTTTGTATTGATCTAAGATTAATTAACAGCATCTTTTCAGTTGTGAAGATTGTTGGACATGCTAAGAATTAAAGGCTACTATCACTATCAGCCATAAGGTCATACTTTTTCAATGGGTCTGAGAAAAATATGTGCACAAGATCACAAAGTATACAGAATAATCATTTCTAAGTTTGGTTTTATGTAAAGAGAGCTTAGTTTTGGTACATTTTAGTCAAAAGACTTTCACTGATTCAAATGATACTAAACAGTATTTGACTTTGTTGTAACTCTAATGAATAATTTTAGGGGAATTTTTAATATTTACTCTCACACACATAAAGTATTGATGTGTAAGTGTTACGTGAGGTGTAAATAATTGAGCATTATCCACAAGAAACACATGGGATTGGAGTGAAGAATCTAAAACATACACAAAATCTTCAAATGGAAATTTTAATGACCCATATCCGGAGTGGACCCACTGAGTTACTTTGACAACAAAAATCTGAACCCCTTTTTGTCCTCTTATTTGATGTATTATGCAGAAATTTATGGTTTAAGTTATTCTGAATTCTTCTGTTATCAACTGAACAAAGCAGCAAGTTTCTTGTCAAACCATAGCTTCTTTTTATCAGTACAAAAATTCATATATCTTCTTTTTCACATATTCTGGAAGGTGGACTATGTAGCAATGTTTCGAGCTCTTCCTCATTTAATGTCATTAGTGCATAATTATATATAATATGCTATCACTTAAAATAAGTTGAAATTTATACATAGTTGAATAAAATACAAAAAAAATTATACATAAAGCGAGTTGAGTAATATAAAAGAAATATACTCTTTAAAACTAATATATATATATATATATATATATATATATATATATATTAGTCTCTTCAAATTTTAGATGAATTTATATTTTATTCATCAGATTTAAAATTAATCTTTAGAGTTATATAATTTGAAAAATATAAAATTTGTAATTTGATCAATATTATTAATCTTTAGACTAAAATTATATTTAAATTAAAGTAAAAATAAAAAATAAAAAATGGGATAGCTCTTAACTCCTAAAACGTCATTATGTGTGACTTGATAACAATATAATTCATGATTTACTAATTATATCTGTATTAAATGGAAATAGGAAAAAATAATAGTACAAGTCAATTTTGCTCCAGTTGTTATAATTGGTTGATTATTGGCCTGAATGAATAGGAGGCTTTGGAGAAGAAGTTCAATTATAATAAATATATTATAATGGGCAAAAGTGTCGCTGGCAACAAATAATTATCAATTTTTTGTTGTTTTGTATGATGCACAACCAATGAATGTGACTTTTTTCAATTAATATTCAATATTTGTATGCGCCAAAAAATCTAACCTAAGAAGCTCCACCAAAATCACGTTGAAGAATTTTATCTTGAAAATTTGAATTTATGTGAACAATTTTTAATATATTGTAAAACTCAAATAGTTTCCGATTAAAATATTTACAATACCAACTTTAGAAAACACTGATAACGTGATTTGTGATTGATTGATAATATAAATTGTAAATATTAACGTAATCAACCTTTTGCTTGAACTTTGAAAAGTTTTTATTTATTTATTTATTTATTTGTTATCCATGTTCTGAAAGTGATTGCGATGACTTTCCTTTGCGAGATACGTCAATAATAACACGTTGCATGTCTCACCGCACAAATGGGTTCAAATTTGATTCTAATACGTCAAAACGGGCTTAACCAACGTGCTTTACTCAAATTAAGTATATGCTTTCTTTGGAATATGGCCATTTCAGCAACACGTGGCAATTTATAGGGGTTAAGATATGGTGTAATTTTAGTTTTTCAAGTAACATTTTTGCTAATTAAGCATTCCCTGTCTCATTAACTTTATGGAACGTTTTTTTTTTTCAAAATAGAAATTAGAACTTGTAAAATGTATATTTGAAATTTCTACACTTTGCTCCATTCAAGAACGCGTGAATTTGACCTTTAGATTCAATTTTTTGGCCTCAAATTTAGGCTTTTCCACGTTTTGATCTAGATTTATTGTGGCCAAATACAAAATTAGGCCTAATTGAAGTTTTTTCCCACAATTCTACGTTTTCTTTTCCTTTAATTTTGCCACCTATGATTTATTGAATTTGGGAAGCAAACCTTTTCTTTCTTCCTTTCTCTCTTATGTATAATTTTAGTTTATTATCTATCTTAAATAGCTAAGCACTACTTGCTTAGGATTGGATGTTGAATTACGCAGTGAATGAGATTTTTAATATAGAGTTTGACTAATGATTTTTAAGTCATAAAGTTTGATATCAACAATGTTTTCTCTTTCATATTTCTTTTTGTAATTAAAGTGTATCACTTTGATGTATTTATATTTTGATTCTAGAGATTTTAAATATAATTGGAAATCTTAATAATAATAAAAATAATAATTATTATTATTATTGTTAATATTAATATTGAATCTGAAAAGAAATAAAATGTCTATTTTTTAGGTTTTTTTCATAGTTACCTAAAAACTCTACAATTTACTTATCGTCGTAGTAATTTACATCCATTACAACGATGTTTGGATGAGTAGTAATAATGATTGATAAATAAAATTTAGGACTTGAAACATTTTATTAATATTACTATTATTATTTATTTTTTAATGTTATATATATTTTATATTTATTCTTTTGTGACTTTCTCTGGTTGGTATTAAATAAATCTGCGATGTTCAAAAAGCATTTTTTGTTTTCTAGTAATCTTATTTTGGGATTTATTATTTTAGTTTTAAAAAGAAAAACTATGTTTCATCATATGTTTACATGCGTAGTGGTGGTAAGATTCACGAGATCACGATGAATCGATATCAAATGAATAAATATGATTTATTTGCGTATCTAATATAGAATTTACTTTAAAAAAAGTCAACAACTAAATAAATTTGTCCAAATAACATTATTATTATTTCTTGGTATAAAATTACCTAAAATAGCCTAAAAAATGTCAAAATGGTAATAAAAGGAAAAATAATATGAGGTAAATTTAAGATTGTGAACATAGTACAATAAAAAAAACAAAAATGATTCAAAATAAAGAATGTTCATAAGAGGTAAAATCTCAGAAGCTATGAAATCATCAGAAATTTGTTAAAATTAGCAAATGATTGAATCATATCTCTGTTTCATTTCTAACTAGGTTGAGAAAAAAAAATGCCAACATAGCATTTGAAAAACTTGTGGCCATAAATTATTGAGACAGTAAATACCACATATTTGAAACAACAAAACTTAGTTGGTTGATACCTATCTAAGCCTTAAGTTTCTCTAAATCTTCATTTAGGGATCATTCTTCTCTACTTTGTTGCAGACAATTCATTTGGGAAAGAAAGAATATCGTATTTTGTGCAATCCTTCTGAACTATCTAGGTATGTACATGCATTCCTTCATATATGGTTTCACCCTTCAATCCACATTTACAAAATGTACATACATGTTTCCTACAGGCAAACCAATCAAGCATCTTGCCATGAAGCATAATTATATGTTAAATCATTACCCAATCAATATTATATAAGACAAATCCAAAGAAAATCGGAACATAATAATGAATTAAAGATACACATCATATCATAAGGTAATTAAATCTTATTTTATCTTGTCCATGCATGTTCTTAGACACAAGGCATAGGATATTATCAACCTCTAGCACATGTTGTTGTTGTGTAAAATCCAATCATACAGGTATCCTTTTTAAATGTTTAGTTGTTGATTTGATGTGATGTTTTTAGAGTACTTTGTTGGTAAATTATTAATTGAATGAGTATGGATAGGAAATATGGAGAAAAAAGACAATTGCATCAGAGTAAAGCACATAAATGGAACACAAATGGAAATCTCCAATTTGAATATGGATGTTATCAAGAACCAATCAAATATGCATGTGTCTGAATCACCAACAAGTGAACGTATATTGAAGAAGTCTTCTAGTGAGAGGAGGAACTGTTTGTGCTCACCCACCACACATGTTGGTTCCTTCAAGTGTCGCCACCACCGTGTTGGAATGAGCCATGCAAACTCTGGCTCCAATCTCTCCGCAATGGACTCTAAACACTCACTCCAACCACAATAAAATTGTTTGGCTTCTCCTAATATTGATGCATGTGTTTGAATATATTGTTTATTATAAGTGTTTCAATGAAAAGAACTCTAATGTTATAATAAACTATGTATGTACTTTCTTACTTATTTTCTCTTTTACTTGGTCAAACTTGTATACTATAACAAACAACTGATGTTTATTTTGTTGTATCAAAATAACACACTCTTTGTATCTTTTAACCAAGTATATTTCTTCTTTATTTCATCCTTTTTTAATAATCTTTTTTATATTAGATTAACAAAGTGTTATCACTTAAATTTGTATGAAATTAACTTGTTCTTCTTGAAAAAAATCTCATAATTGTTAAAATAAATAACTTAGCATGTCTCAAGCTATTTTATTTTAATTTATAAAACATTGTATTGATCAAAATAATTTTCAGACATTCTTTGCTTCTTAAAGATTTGTAAATTTACTTTTAATTGAACTCATTAATTCATGGAAATGATAGTAATCTCTTTGAATGATGATTGAAAGAAAAAATGATTTAGTTTTTTCCTATTGTTTACAAAATGATGTTAAAAAAATATAAACAAAGAAGTATGATTAAATTATCTGTGTACTAAAAATGAAGAAAAAATTAGGAGATATTTCATATAAAGAACTTTTTTTCATATTAAAGAATTATGATTTACTAACAGCTATTTATAAAAATTATATTATATTCGTTTATAATTAATAAATAAAATAATTGAGTCTATAACAATGGAAATTTTCATATTTATAAAAGGGCAAAAGAAAATTATGGGAGTGCATAAAGAAATCTCCTTATTTTAGGTGTTTCTTTGTACAGGTAGATGATGAGGGTAAATGATAGGGACTATACATTTAGCTATATTGTTTTAAAATGAAAAGCTATACTTATGTTGAATTTTGATGAAGACCCACTTAATCTCCCCAAGGTGCAAAGGAAAGTTGACTCCAAATCTCAAAAGAACAATACAACAAACTGGATGCAAAGCTTTCAATAAGGTAAATCTTTGTGGTTTTCTTGGTTGTGAAGGGTTCTGATTTGAAGGTGCAGAAGTTTTATGATGGGTAGGGAAGGTTACGATGAATTTATGATAAGTTTGTTGGAAAGTTCGTGGAAGAACACTATAAGGTTGCGAAAACTAAGTGTTTGGTTGATTTTCGAAGTCTTCTAGGATGACTTTTGGCTGAGGGAAGGGTTTAGTCTGGGTTTGTCAGTAATGTGGTGCAGTTGTTTCTTTTGATTCTTGGTGATTCATGTCAAATTTTTGTTCTCATGTAGTTACAACAATTAAATTTTTATTTTATTATTTTAACGGGTACAACAATTAAATTATTATTTTATTATTTTAACGCGTATATTTATGGTTATAATTCCTGAAATATTTATAAAAAAATTTAGACGAGAATAAAAACACACGGAAAATTTAACATTATTAAAAGTTTACTACTAAAATAAAGTATATTTTATTCTTCTTCTCTTAAATAAGAAACTTGCTAAAGAACTATATATGTATCTTCCTTATTATTATCTGGTTAACTGCGGTCTGGTTTGAAAGGCTGGACACCTAGAAAGGTGGTAGTGCTATGTACTGGTAAGGAGTTCGTTATAAATCATAACGTTAACTGAGATTTCGTACATTGTATTATTGAAAAGTTATTAAAATAAAAAGTAATGTTAACTATAGTAAAATAATTCATTAAGGTAAAATACAAAAATGGTTTAAATTTTTAAAATAAAAAACTAACATTAAAAACTAAAAGTTAGTATATCAAAACAAATATTTATCAATAACCTGTCAACAAAATAATACATTAAAAATATATTTTACATTTTAAAAAACAATTTAAATAGTTATGTTATATATTTAGTAATTAACCGGAAATATAAATTTTAAAAACATAAATTATTTTAACCGAAAGAAAATGGGAAAATTGGCACAAAATGAAAACTTAACACAAAACTTCACATAAAGTAAGTGAACCCTAATTAACAAAAAGTTCAAATCTTTCAAAATATAGAAACAAACAAACACTAAATATAAAAAAGACTGTGAAATCACACTCTGTGAAAGGCAAGCAATAGAATTAGATTTAATCGACTTCCTCCATCTTGCTGCCCTCAACATCGGCATCTGCATCCTCAAGAGGAGGCATGTCAGCATCTGCATCACCAGCATCCTCATCAATGCTCAGTCCAAGCTTCAGCATCCTGTGAATTCTGTTACCAAAAGTGTTGGGATCATCAAGGCT
>Ga0209700_103431_pt1 | contig 30389 bp, 17 predicted proteins | sample SiratroredBW_FD_187528 | JGI IMG/M metagenome (GOLD analysis project Ga0209700, IMG submission 187528) | Root nodule microbial communities of legume samples collected from California, USA - Siratro red BW (SPAdes) (version 2) | ecosystem: Host-associated > Plants > Roots > Nodule | place: USA...
AAAAATAAAAAAAAAATGAAAAATTTTTTTTTAAAAGTAAAAAAAAAAAAAGAAAAAGATAATCTAGTGATTCTCATGCGCTGTAATTTTGAACTTGGCATGCTTTTTTTTTTTTCTTTTTCAAAAGAATGGTAATGTTTCCGTCGTTTGTTTTTACTATTATACTATGTAAGTATCTATAAAAATTTTTCCAACGAGGTAGTGTCTTGTTCCTTTACATAGTCAATGTTTGTGTGTGTCTAAGATAAACATAAAAGGATAACTTGATAAAATTTTAAGTCTTTATAAACTCTATTAAAATTTTCGTGTTATATTGAATGTTTAAAACTTATAACTATTGATTTTAAAGATTATTAAGTTAATCTTATTTTTTTTTTAACTTTTTAAAGTTTAGATTTATAATGTTAAATTAATTCTTATCTCGACAACTATATTTAATTACTATATTCAATAGATTGATAAAGAAAATAAGAAAACTGAAAATATAAATCAATAAATGCAGGAAAATAAAAAAAGTGATAAAAATATAGAAAATAATGATAATTGAGTTATAAAATGTCAAAAATTTAGTATTTATGATTTTAGAAAAATAAATAATAAACTATGACATTGAGCGCACTAGTCAGACGTGTACGCCTCTTCTTACTTCTTATTTCAGTAAAGAAAATTCAGCCCATTCCGGTGGTGCCGCCGGCGGTCACTTTCCCGGCGCGGTAACCGTCATAAACGGCGGCGACTTGTGAGTTAGAAGTACGAAGAAATTCAGCCAGAATCTCTCCGCGAATTCATTACTGCCAATTTTCACGTTGCACGCCCCCTGTTTGTGAAAATGTCAGCAAACACTGTTTCCCTTCCTTTTTTGTACAAGAAGGAACATCTAGAAAGCTCAGATGTTGAGCTTTTCGTAGCTTTGACCACATCATTTAATTTTCACACGGTAGTCTAAGAATAAACTATGCTTGGACGGGATTTCAGGACATGGGGTTCCATCATTCGGAGCTTGTGTTTAGATGCAAGACACAGTGAAGCCTTGTCTCTTTTCCACCTCTGCTTAAAGGGCTATGAAGCTTTCAAACCGGATCACACTGTCATCGCTGCCATTCTCAAGTCTTGTTCTGCCCTTTTGGCTCCCAAACTGGGCAGAGCTCTGCATAGTTATGTTGTTAAACAAGGTCATGGTTTTTGCCAGGTTACCAATAAAGGGTTGCTCAACATGTATGCCAAATGTGGCATGCTTGATGACTGCCTCAAGCTGTTTTCTCAGCTCAATCACTGTGATTCTGTTTCTTGGAATATTGTCTTGTCTGGGTTTTCAGGGTCCAACAAATGTGATTCTGATGTGATGAGGGTGTTTAAGATGATGCATTCCAGTGGGGAGGCAATGCCGAATTCTATTTCTGTTGCTACTGTCCTTCCTGTTTGTGCTCGTTTTGGGGACCTCGATGCTGGACTGTGTGTGCATGCTTATGTTATCAAGTCTGGTTTCGAACAAGACACCCTCGGTGGAAATGCTCTCGTGTCAATGTATGCAAAGTGTGGGCTGGTGTCTCGTGATGCATATGCTGTCTTTGATGATATTGTTCACAAAGATGTTGTTTCGTGGAATGCAATGATTGCAGGCTTGGCTGAGAATGGGTTAGTGGAGGATGCATTCTTGTTGTTCTGTTCAATGTTGAAAGGGCCTGTTCAGCCGAATTATGCGACTGTTGCAAATATTCTGCCTGTTTGTGCTTCATTTGATAAGAGTGTTGCATACCGTTGTGGAAGGCAGATCCATTCTTATGTGCAGCAGCGGCCTGAATTGTCAGCTGATATTTCTGTCTGTAATGCTTTGATTAGCTTCTACTTAAGAGTTGGGCAGATGAGGGAAGCAGAAGCTTTGTTTTGGACAATGGATTCAAGGGATTTGGTCACGTGGAATGCTCTTGTTGCAGGGTATACATCAAATGGTGAATGGTTAAAAGCACTACATCTGTTTGTTAATTTAGTATCTCTGGAGACGTTATTGCCAGATTCTGTGAGCATGGTCAGCATACTTCCAGTTTGTGCACAGTTGAAAAATTTGCAGGTGGGAAAACAAATCCACGCGTATATTTTCAGACATCCTTTCCTTTTTTATGATACTGCTGTTGGAAATGCTTTAGTTAGTTTCTATGCAAAATGCGGCTATACAGAAGAAGCATATCATACCTTTTCCATGATACCCAGAAAAGATTTGATTTCGTGGAATTCTATTTTTGATGCCTTTGGAGAGAAAAGGCATCATTCAAGATTTATTAACTTGTTACATTGGATGCTTAAACTCGGAATTAGACCTGATTCGGTTACAATGCTGACCATAATCCGATTTTGTGCCTCTCTTTCGAGAGTAAACAAGGTTAAAGAAATACATAACTATTCAATTAGAACTCGATCTTTATCAAGTGATACTGCACTAACAGTTGGGAATGCAATACTTGATGCATATTCCAAATGTGGAAACATGGAGTATGCTAACAAAATGTTTCATTATCTATCAGAAAAAAGGAATCTGGTCACATGCAATTCACTGATATCTGGTTATGTGGGTTTAGGATCACATCATGATGCAAACATGATATTTAGTGGGATGTCAGAGACTGACCTTACCACATGGAATCTTATGGTTCGGGTATATGCAGAAAACGATTGTCCTGAACAAGCTCTTAGCTTGTTCCATGCGTTACAAGCTCGAGGGATGAAGCCTGATACGGCGACTATCACGAGCCTCCTTCCAGTCTGCACACAAATGGCATCAGTACCTTTGTTGAGCCAGTGCCATGGGTATATTATGCGGTCATTTTTGAAGGATCTTCACCTCGAAGTTGCCCTCTTAGATGCATATGCCAAATGTGGTCTCATAGGTCATGCATACAAGATATTTCAATTGAGTGCTGATAAGGATCTGGTTATGTTTACTGCTATGATTGGTGGGTATGCTATGCATGGCATGAGTGAAGAAGCACTTTGGATATTTTCTCATATGCTGAAGTTGGGAATCCAGCCAGATCATATTGTCTTTACTTCCATATTATCTGCTTGCAGTCATGCTGGCCGAGTAGATGAAGGACTGAAGATATTTTATTCAATAGAGAAACTTCATGGCATGAAACCAACTTTGGTACAGTATGCTTGTGTGGTGGATCTCCTAGCTCGAGGTGGCCGCATCAGTGAAGCATACTCTCTTGTGACCAGTTTGCCAATTGAAGCTAATGCTAATCTTTGGGGGACATTGCTTGGTGCCTGTAAAACCCACCATGAGGTAGAGTTGGGTCGTATTGTGGCAAACCAACTCTTCAAAATTCAAGCTAACAATATAGGAAACTACATTGTACTATCAAATTTGTTCGCAGCGGATGCTAGATGGGATGGGGTAATGGAAGTGAGAAAAATGATGAGGATCAAAGATTTGAAAAAGCCAGCTGGATGCAGCTGGATCGAAGTAGAGAGATCAAATAACATTTTTGTGGCTGGAGACTGTTCCCACCCCCAAAGAAGCATTATTTACAGTACACTACACACATTGGATCAACAAGTTAAAGAACCCGTGGAGTTTTTAGCTTAATATTGGATAAGTATTATGGCATTGTGAAGACACATCTCAGACATATTTATTGACCCACCCCACCAAGAATTTATTTATTTTTTCAATAGGATTAACATACTTGTATGGATCACCACTTTATTAACTGAGTAGACTAAACTAATTAGTAATAGATACTTGTATGAATCAATTTAAGCTATGTTGGATGAATGCCCTTCCCTCTTTAGCAAGCTTTCCCATAAAATGGCCGGATCTTCAGCAAAAATCAGGAAAATTTCTCCGACTTGAGTTTTTTTTCTTTAGTTTTCCAAATTTTTCTTGTTATTTTCGTCTAAGCTTATTTTCTACATTGAAGAAAGAAAGAAATTTCCTTTCCTCTCCCCTTGTCTCTGGACTCTGTGTCCCTCTCTCTCTCTCTCTCTCCAATATCTCCTTGCCTCTTGATGTATAAATCACTAGGTCGATTATCAAATAAGACATGTATATTATATTTAATTCTTAATATTTCTCTCATACAAATTAAAATTAGGAATTTAAAGATTTAGAAATATAGAATAGAAATTGAGAAAATGCAATAGAATTGAAAAAAAACGAATATTAAGAGAAGATGAAACATCAATTTATGGATTCAATAACCAAATCATTTCTGTTATCATAATTCTCTTAAATATCATTTCTAATTAAGTATATAAGTTTAATTACAAAAATCTAAATTAAAAAAATTGAATCTGTAATATTTTTTTAAAATTAAACAAATTTATCTCAACTTTGAAAAATCATATAAATTAATAAAGAACTTTAAATCCATTAAATAATATATCTATTTTGAAACTTTAAAAATATAAAATTAATTATAAAGAAAATCAGTCAAAAATAATTTCAAAAAATTTATGACCAAATAATAATCAAAAGTTAGATAAATTAAAAATATAAAATTAAAACAAATATATATACTGAATCCAATTTATTACTTTTAAAATGAAATAATTTAAAAACTGAAAATAAAATATTAAAAATATTTTCAATATATAATAAAATTGTAAATGTGTCCACAAAATATGTTTCATCACCTCTAACTACCTTCCATTCTTTCTTCTTTCACCTTTCAACCTCTTCTAATATCGAAATAAGGAAATCAATGTTTATATTTTTAAATTATTAAAATATTTAATAGTTGATTAATGTTTAATTTATATATAATATGAACACTTTAATTATATTATTAAAAAATAAATTTTACATTTAGCGAGAATTAAATTGTTCTATCCAAAACCAAGAATTTGAATTTATATAAAATGAAACATTAAAAAATGAACTAAATTTAATTTAAGTTCATTTCAATTTATTTTTTAAAAATTTTCTGAAAACTTGAAATTCTTCATTCAATCACACAAATTAAGAGAATTGTAATTAAATAAAACTACAACTACAATAGCAAAAAGTTTGTGCCCAATAAATGTTATCTAAATGTTGAATACACTTCTTTAATTAATGTTATTTAACTTCCATTTACAAATAAGTGATTATATTAACAAGAGCCAACCTGGAGGTTGCATGTAAAAGTTTGAAGCTTATTAATAAAAGCTGATTGTAAAGACAATGCAGTGTCAAAAGAGATGTGTTAATGAATTATGGAACATCGATTAAGAATTTTACCATTCTTGAGGCCCTAAGATGATAATTTTGAGGGCGAAGACAAGGAATTGTGTATTACTCATGCCAAAACTTTATTATTTTTCTTATTCAACTACCCTGCACATTTTAAACATTAATGCTTTGATAAGAAATTTTATGACTTTTAGAAAATTCTAACACGTTGAATTCGAATGACTTACCTTTTAAATTATTTTATTTTTAAATGTTTTATTTGTATAAAATAATTTAAATTTATTAAATTGTACTTTTATTTAAATTAAATATTTTAATTATTACCAAATAAAAAAATCAGCACTAAATAACTCCAGTAATATCAATAGAAGAACAATTTCTATAATCGTTAAAAAAATCATTACAAATTTCAATTGAACAAATTTGATTAACACCACCTTAAAATAACTATTGATATTAATTAAGAAAATCCTGATAAACATAAACTTAATAATAACTCTAACTTACATCAATATAAAAACAATTACAACGATGTCAACCATAAAATAATTGTAATCAACTAAAAGAATTTATACTTACATTTGTCAAAAACAAAACTATTATTAGCATCAGATGTGGAATTACACCAATAATCAAGAAAAAAACTTTCATTTATGTCTTGATGGACATCATAAAAAAAAAAACTCAATTTTCATCAACTAAAAGTAATTTTAATCAGCATCAATATATTAACAATTGTTAATGACAACTAAAAGATAACCACTCTAACATGAAAAAACAAAAAAACTCTCCACCATCCTATGAAAAAACAATGTCAGATTGATAATATATTAATTTTATCCGAGTCGACATCCTAATTAAAATCGAATAAAAAATGTACAAATCAAGACCAAGCAAAGAGAATACAAAAAAATAAGAAATATAAATTTGAAAAAGAAAAGGTATGAAGAAATTTAATTTCTCATTTTTTAAAATTTAAAATTATTTAATTTTAAATAATAAAATTAATCTCATTAAATACTACAATTTCAATTACTTTCTACTTTCTTCAAATCTTTCATAAAAATAAATTATTCTCAAAAACAATTTCTATCCAAACATAGTGCAAAGATGAGAAAAAAAGTCTTTTTTCTGTATTACACGTTTAAAAAAAAATAAATGCGCATTGTAAAAAAATATTTTCTGGTTTTCCTCAAAAACAACTAAAATATGTAAACAAAAAGAAATGAAAAGAAAAGTTCAGATATTGCACATATAACCTCAATTTTAAAGCATCCGTTTAATATTTTTTTTCTCAGTCAAAGAATTAATGAACAACAGAAATACACCCATCTGCACTCATAATGAATCACATTTGATAAGAAATTGGGTTTGGTAAAAGTGTAGACATGCAAGAAAGTAACTCAAATGCATCAACTATAAATTCAGGTTATGGCGACTTCCAATTTGCAAAATAGCTAATGCACCACCAATTTCAAAGTTTAACATGGTTTGTGTCTGTCTACCCAAATGTCGACAAGTACCAAAGAAAATAAAATGACATACTGAATGTAGTAAAAATCTATTTATTTTCTCTACTGATTAGCTGTGTTTATATGTTTGTATGAGTCACCGCAAGACCCCAACATTAGACAGCATTGGACTTTAGTTTAAGAAGGGGAGTACTTTTCCATGAGCTTGGCTAGTTCCTCATCAAACTTCTGCTCATGCTGCACCTCTTCCTCCCAATGCCTCCTCTTCATAGCAGCATAACCCACTTCATGAGCATGCAACAGTCTCTCCTTTTCAGCAACAAAATTCTCCATTTCCTTATCTTGAACCTCCACAAATTTTAGATATTCCTCCACCCTACATCATTCACCAAAATCCATTATAAAATATCATGCCAAGCCACTGTCCAAATATTTTTTTTAACCCACTAGGGACAGCAGGGAGCTTGAGTAGTAATTATGTGAAATTAGTTTTTCTACAAAAACAATGCTGTTCAACGATTCCATTTTAAATTGCCTATATAATACTTTCACAAAATTTATTACAATAAATTGGCTTCAGATGTGAATATATATCATTCGTCCAACGGAAGGAATAAAAATTACATACTTGAGTCTATATTCCTCGGCATTTACATGAGCAGTAGTACTTGACTGCTTCACCTTCTCACGTTCCTCCTGTTGCATCCTCTCAAAATCTTCTTCCCTTGCATTCCTTGAATCACGAATGACCTTGATCTGGTCCTTGAAGAATTTTTCTTGCATATACATCTTTCATGATTGACAGAATACGTTAGTGAGAAACGTAACCATATAACCAAAAGTACGATGACCTAGAGATCATTCATGACAATTAACCAGAAGGGAAAATTAACAAAATAACATTTTTGTTTCTTGAAGAAAAAACATGTTAAGCCCAGGGATAGTAAAAAGGGTAAACCAAGAAGACAGAACATGGATGGAATCATTCAATCAATTTGTTCTGGAAAACTGGGTTAATGGTGTGCACCCAACCTCCACAAAAAATAATAAACCTAGATTCAAATCTCTACAAGATTTTTGTGTTTTCTTTCAAGGCATCATTATAGAAAATATTTTGATAGATAATAATGGAAATCTAGACCAGTGCAACCATATCATTGCTCATTATTATTATTTTTTTTTTTTACTTTTAATGAAAGGAAGACAATATGTAGCAACAACAACAGAAGTTCAATGGGTACATGAAACATATTTTCGTATCCAAAACATCTCACAAGGGAATATAAAAAAATGTGAGATTAACTTTAGCTTATCCACTCTTGTACTAACACAACTTACAGCTCAAACTTTTCAACAAAACAATCAAGCCGAAGCACATCTTAACCACAGCTCGGTGGCAGCAGAACTAATATACTAAAAGTACATTCCCCGAGCAAATATGCTTAAAATAACCACTTTTCAATAAAATTAATAACAACGAATTCTGTCTGATGTTAGTATTACCTCTTCTTTGGTCTCTTCATGTTGCATTTTAGTTCTCCTCCTCACAATGCGATTTTCCTCCATTGTCTTGCGTAGCTTCTCAGACATTTTACCAAAGGATTCTTCAAGAGCTTTCGTATGTTTAGTGTTTTTCTCAATCTTGTTCTTAAAATATATAAGTTGTTGGTTGTCTTCATTCATTTGGCGAATTTGGTGTACAACCATCTCCTGGTATGATCTCATGTCAAATTTGAGTCTAGATTTACCTACATGATTTCAGATGAGAAGAGACAACAAAAGTTAACGTATACTTTGTCATCACAAATTAACCGGCATCTAGTACACATCAAACAATCTGCAATGTGCAAATAAGAAGAAAAGTAACAACGAAAGAGGAAATGAAACCTTGGGTATGCCTATTGAAAAAATCAAGATCTTCTTTTGTAGCCATGTAACCATAGAGCTGGCGTTTCCCCCCAGGGAGATATAAATTAGGGCGATTGAACCAAGAATCTTTATCAGTTCCCTGCTCTGCAAAATGCTTGTCGAGACGCTCTGCCTCTAGATAGCCACTGGCTGAGGCTTCAAATATCAAAACACTCATCCCACGATGACCTTGTGGGCCATAAGAGTGGCGTGCTTTAACAGCAGCATATGTGCTAAAATACTCAAGAAGTTCTTGGTTACCCATACCTAACCACTGAATACAAAGAACAAATCCAGAGTTAACATAAAACCAGTAATATGTGAAATTTGTGTACGTTAAGCTCCATAAATACAAACCACCGAAATATTAAACATGAGACTAGTAGTTATTCATCATTTGACACCAATAAAAATATACACCTTATCATTTTCATCCAATTCAAGCTTCGTATTCTGAATGATAACCATTGGAGGCCAAACTATTTCATGATCTTTTTCTTCTTCTTTCAACCCCTTCCATTTTCCAAATGCCTCCCCAGCTGGAATTACTGAAGTACCCCGCCTGCGTAATTCCTCATCCAAAAGTATAGCAAGTTCTCTGTGAATCTTCACCCTTTTTGATCCCTTTGTTTTGGCATGTGTCACCAAGGGCTGCAGTCCTCTGTACCAATCAATAGCTCCAGGACCACCTTGACAAGCTGGACAATGCCACTGTCTTTCTGGTTCATTTAACTCTTCAACAGTCAAGCCATCCAAATTCTCAAAGAACTTCCTAAACCATTTGTTCTTCTTACGTGTCTCATGGCTCTTTTGACTAACATCAGAATCATAGTCATCACTCATTAAATCATCATCAGAATCTTCCAAAGCATCCAAGTCCTCCTCTCTATCATCATCATCATCATCATCATCAAAATCATTATTCTGTTCAAGGTCTTCATGTACAATTTCATCCCTTACATTGGGCTGTATTGCACCAGGTCTAGATTGCCAGTTCCAGCCATGCTCAAGTGGAGGCCGAATTAAGGGATTTGGAGGCACATAGTTACCTTCATATCCACTTGTTGCTGACTGAGGCCTTCCATTTCCTCTGCCAGCTGGTCTCCTAAAGTTAGGATTTTGTGTCTGCCGGGGATTTCCAGAAGATCTTCCAACTCCACCATGATTCCGGATGCCTGCCTTTTGAGTCATATCTGCATTCACCCGGGGCCTAGGATTAGAATTATGGGCTGGTCCCCCCCATGGTTTTGCAGCACTGCTTCCAGCTCTGTTCTTGGATTTCTTTGCATATACCTCCTCCCATTCACCAGCATCTTGTCCTGAGTTTAGCTTGGTGTCCGCAACACCCTGAGTCAACTGATCAATACTTGGCTGAGATTCATATATGTTTTTCCCTTTGGACATATCATTGTTAGCCATGGTGTTGGGTCTCCCACTCCCTCTTTTCGAACTCATTTGTATATGCTCTGTTCTGGATCATTATTTTTGTGTATTCAGTATAACAGATGGAAAAGATAAAGCGCACAGAGAATCATAAAACTGAAGGAGCTTAAAAAAAAAAAAAAAATCAGATAATCCATCAACTACAATAAAAAAAAAAGGAAAAGCCTACTTTTAATTTACTTAGCAAAGAGAAGTGTTAATCTACCAACAGCTGTTGACACAAGTAAATCAAAACACTGTAGATATCCACCCTAGTCACTATGGACGTTCACTAAAATATTACATTCTCAAACAGGAAAATAATCAACACCTCATATTATAAACTCAAAACATCGAAAGAAGGAGACACAATAAATAGGATATAACTGAAGGGGGAATCTCAATGTAATAATACAGAAAGAACAAGTCAATGATGTGTTTGAAAGGACAATGTTTTACATGAATCATGCAGGGGCAATGCACATGGAAAGGGGAATCCCAGCATAAAACTAAAAAACTAAAACTATACAAGCATTATGCGCATGAAAGGAGACCAATGCAAACATATGAAAGGCTAATGCTTTTACATGAATCAATCAATCCTCTATATTGGCACATAGGGCCAACTCTAAAACTGTTATAAGAGAATGACAAATAGTAAGATTGACACTAGTGAGGAATTTATACTGCATATAAACATACATATATATAGTTTTGGTTTGGGGACACATTGATAATTAATAATTAAAAGCATCACTCCAGCCACAACAACAAAGTGCAACACAATGGACCTTTGATGGCAAGGGTAATGCATATAAAGGGAGGAATTTCATTGTATTACTACAGAAACAGGAATTACAATGTAATCTTACAAAAGGACCACCACAACGGACTTAAAGGGATAACAGTTTTACAATCAAATGTAAGGGGGACGCATATGAAGGGGATCTCAATTAATACCTCAAAGACACCAACATATGTGTGAAAGGATAATGCTCTTACATGAAAACAAATCAAATGCAAGGGAAAATACTTGCACAGAAAACAAGCAACAGTCAAAGCTCCAGAAAAATGCAGTGTAAACATTCACATCATAACAAAAAAGGGAGGTCAAGGGTGATTCCACAGAATCGTAACAGGCATCACAAATAAAGATAAACAATAACAACATAATCCATCCTTAAAATCCATTCATTAAATTTCTTTAGTTCGGTTCTCACCTTGAAGAAAATAGGGTAAAAAAACATGAATTCATTCTTCAAAAAAAAAAAAAAAAAAAAAAAAAAAAAAAAAAATTCTAAAAAAAAAAAAAAAAAAAAAAAAAAACATAAGATAGTTAAATTATCTTATACTAAAAATATGCTAATATGAAGATTAAATGTCATTCACCTTCAATTTTGAGAACTGATTAGCCAACAACAGATCTGATGAACCAAGCCAATCAACCTAAAAAAAGATAAAAAACAATAAAGTATAAAAAGATTGAAGTTTTCTAATTTAACTTTTAAGTTTTAAGACATCTATGTAAGTAAGCTTTAAACAAACTACATAAAACCACAGTTATGCTTGTTTGACCTCAAGCTTAACATGATTAATTTCTGTATATTTTCCTAAAATCCTGAAATTTCATTATTCTACTTTGCAAAATAAAATTAGTGAAGTGTTTAAAACTTTTACAGTACAGTTGCAATCGATGATGAAAAAATAATAAGATATTCTTGCCATGAATATGTTTTCGAGATAAATTTTATTTCTTTTCTGATAGTTGAGAGATATGAGGTAAATTATTTATTCCACATTTAGTTTAAAGCACAATCTTTTAAAATTTAGAGAAACACAGTCACAGAAATCTCATATATTTAAATTAGGAAAATCATTATTTAAACCATTTATGTCACTAATCCTCTTGTATCAAATTTACTCCCCTCCTTCCATGAACTAAATATATAGGTAACAAGAAAAATAGGGAAAACATTAAACTAATGAAACAATTAGTAGGAATTTTACTTACAATTGAGTTAAATTACTCAAAAGAGATATATTTGATGGAATAGGTCCTCCTTGAGTCTAGTTGTAAGCATATCTTTTCAGTGATACACATTATAATGAGTATATATATATATATATATATATATATATATATATATATATATATCTTAAAATAACCAAAGTAAAGGCTTTATCTATTGTGAAAAGTTAGAGTAAATGTGAAGTACTGGTAAAACAAGAAAAAAAAAACGTAAATTGCAATCTCACGATCTTTCAATTGATTTCCAATTATGTATGAAGAAGCTACGTATTTCTCCATTAACATTGTTATCACTTATCCTGCTACAGTGCCCCATGAAATAATATTTTTCAAGAGAAAGTGACAATATTTGCTTTTTAAGTAACAGTTCATCAGTTTATCGAACCTACAAATCTCTCAAATTCTGCAACTTAGCTAGTGTTACCGGTAACTCTTCCAAGTCGAACATACAATCCTCTCTCTTTTATCATTTTCTCCATCTATCTAATTGTCGTTTTTAGTTATACAAAAAGTTATTGTTCAAAGCTTACAAATATCCAGAGAATTATCCCTTGAATCCCTTCGTATATTATAAATTGCCCTGTCTTTAAAACCTCAGAAACTTAAATCAACAATTTATATAAACATGAGATGAGAGGGAAGAGATTTTTTAAATAATAGCTCTAAGTCTCATATCCAACCAATTTTGCTCCTAGAGAAAATTATCATTCATCATGTGGTTTCGCCACCCAAATCAACTTCTTTATATTCCTACTCTCCTCATCTTCTTAACACATTTTCTCGTGCTAGACAACTAAATTTCTAGCATCACTCTTTAAATGTTCAAGTAAAGAAATCGTTGCTATCTAACCCCACAAACAAAATATATCTTTAACTGCAGAAATATAAGCTAAAATATATTTGAAACACAAGGTTAAGTCCAAGGACACGCATAACACTTGTGTTAAATTGCCAATGTTGAGTTAGAACCTTAAACAGAGTGTCATCATGCCCTTGATGACTTGGGTGATTCATCCACGAATTACTCTGACCAGGACAATAAATCTTATAGAAAAGGAGTAAACTAACAGGGGAGAAAAGAGAAGAACTAGGTTGTGCCATGCTTGGTGTAATCAGGCCAGTTTTCAATGAAAGTTATTTGTTCAATTACCTTAAACTACACGACAACCATGTAGATAAAAATTACAAAAACTAATAGCATAATACACAAGACTTAATTTCACTGCCTAAGGTAAGCGAAATCAAATTATCATAAGCCAATTAAAATCTAGAAGCAACATACAACAATAACTAGGGTTTTGATAGAAAACGAAATGAAATCGAACCTCCTTAAACCTCTGAAATTGCTCTTCTAGCGAAACCTGCTAAAAAACCTAGAGAACCTTAGTGAAGTGGTGCAAGTAAATGATAAGAGCAGTGTTACCTCACCATGATGAAGAATTGGAAAACAGATTGCAAGAGAAGTCAAAGTCTGAACATTGTACTAAAATTGATTTCTATTTCATTTCATCATGAAAACCTAAATATTAGTCCCTTCCCTTCATAAAATCCTAACATACGTGTGATGTTCCACTACATTCAGAACCCTAGTTTCTTTACTTTACCCATATCAATATTCTGTTGGGAGTAGATTGAATGGTGAAGGGAAAAAATCGGAAGATACTAGTGTGAAGTGCGAGGAGAGAGAAGTGTATGTCTTGGAGTACAACTATTCTTGGTTTTTTTTTAAGTGTACAGAAGTTTTGATTTTAGTTTCAATTATAATTAATCCATTTATTGATTATTTATATCATAAATTCAAGTTATTTTGCTTACAGTGACATTTATATAAAAACGTTACTACATTAATTAAAAATTTATGTATTGTAACATTTTAATAAATGTAACTTCAAAATGTAAAAGTGTTACTAAAGATAGAAAATGGTGTAGTGAAAAGAACCCATGCACGTGTCAGTTTAACATAACAAAATGAGTATTACTTAGCACATGTTCTTAAAAAACAAAATTCGTAAAACAAGTAATTATAAAAAATTATTTAGAACTATATAAAAAACTAACAAAATACAATTAAAGTTATTTAAGCCTTCCAAAAAATAATAATTTTTATTGTTGCATTAATCCCAGTTGGATTGGTGATGTGGTATGGGTGGCGCCAGTGCATTGGTTATAATATGGATACCAGTTGTTGGTCCAAGGAGTCAATGCCAATGACGCCTTCAGACACGAATGAACCATTAACACGCGTTCCGTTGAGTAGAAGCAAAGATAAAGTGCCACAATAAATTTGTTTCTTCTCTCATGTTCCTTTACTCTCTTCATTTTCACTCAGACACAGACCTTTTAGGTATAGTGGTAGCCAAAAAGCATGATTCAAAGAGTAACAAAAAAAAAAAGTTTTAATCGTATGGAAATTATTAGGAATGGTTAATTTGAAGTTTTAATCGTATGACCTAAAATTAGCTCTAAAGATTGTAATTTGTATTGTAATAGAAAATTGAAAGATAAGTAATATTTGAAGGTATAATTTTAATCTCGAATGAATCCCAGTTCTAATTTGGAGCACTGATCCAACACTACCAGAAAAGCTACCATCCATCTAAAACCCAAACCGAGGAAGAAATGGCAAGCAGCAGTAATGACAACGACATGAATCGAATAATAAGAGTCCCAAGTAACAATGTAAATAAATGTAATGTGTACCCAAAAGAGGGTGGTAAAAGAAAAAAAGGAAACAAATGATACAATACAAGAATATAATATCAGCAACAAAGAGTATCTAGAAGGCCAAAACAAGGGCAGCCCAACCCAAAGCTAAACCTCCTAGAACCTTCTTCAAGCACATGATGCTCTCTGCTCCACTCTGAAAATATAAAGCAAAAATGTCAGATCCCACTGTTAACAGTGTTAAAATATTCCCAATTTGCAAATCCTAGATTAGCCCAACTGTTAGAAAGTCCATGTGTATAAAAGGTTATCCTTATCAAGTCCACAGATTGATGGTGGCGCGTGGCCACACAGCAAGCCTACATCTCACTTCACTTTCAGTTGAGGTAGTAAAAGTGTCAAACCCTAACAACAGCTAAGTTCAAACAAGCTAAAGAGCCCGTGTTTGTACGAACTTAACAATAGGAGTTGGATTCAAAAGATAAGGTTATCTATATTTTGTTACTGGTCGATATGGGCCTTATAACGACAATAAATCACAGATCTGATGCACATTGTACAAAATCAACGTTGAAAAAACACAGAAGAGATAAAACATACCTCATCGTTGGCAGAAGATGCAGGTCCAGGGGAAGAAGCATCTTCGCTGGGACCAGGAGCGCCTGTCGGTGGAGCAGGGGGACCGAGCAACGCCGGTGAAGGTGCTGGAGCACCGTGCTTCTTAGTCTTCTTGTGCTTTCCCGGAGCCGGAGCCGGAGCCACAGGGGTGGTTGGCGCCGCCACGGGAGCAGCGGTAGGAACAGGCGCTGGGGGAGAGCTCACGGGAACCGGAGCGGGGGGAGAGCTCACTGGAACTGGAGCCGGTGGGGAGCTCACGGGCGTCGCAGCCGGAGGAGACGCTGCCGGAGGCTTGGTCGCTGGAGCAGGAGCCGCAACGGTGGGAGGAGATGCCGCCGGTGTCGATGCGGGGGTTGCGGCCTTAGGGGACGCCGCGGGAGGAGAGGATTTGGGGGAAGCAACGGGAGCGGGTGATTTGGTTGTGGAAGGTGCTGCGGCGGGAGTGGAAGCGGCGGGAGTTGTTGGTGTGCTCGACGGCGCTGACGCTGGAGACTGGCCTCCGACGCCGGCGATTACAATGCAGATGAAGGCGAGAGAGAAAAGGCCGTTGCGATCCATTGGTGTGAATCGCAGTGTGAAGAAGAGTGAGTGCGTGTGAGAGACAATGAGCGAGAGAGAGAGAGATAGACAGAGAGAGAGTGATGGAGTATGAGAGATGTGGCGAAAGGTTTATATAGACCCCCACCTAGTTTTCGTAATCGAGGAGGTTGGTGTTTTTTTGACGTTGATGATGATGACGATGGTTTTGTTGGAACAGAACGGATATGTGCCTATTCATCGGGACCGATGGTTTTCGTGTGATGGACCACCATTAGCCGTTGGATCAACTTGTCTGACGTACCCCTCTACACCGCGTTTCAAATCTTTTCTTTTATTTTTATTTCTAATACAATATCATCTGCCAGCCTCAAACGGTCTATTAAGAAAAGACGTGTGCTGTTTAGGAAACTAAGGATTAATTTTAAAACTTCTATAGGAATTTCAAAACAAGGTAATACATTATTGATGATTAGGGAATCACAATTGAGAATTGCAATATCAAAAACATATTTAATAAGCTAATTACGATATGAATTATCATTGTAATTAATAATTGCATTTCTCCTAATGTTGATTCCTCTGATGATGAGATCCATTTTAAGACATAAAAAGTAATTGAAGCAATAAATTGAATGCTTGATTGTAATTATTAAATATTAATATTTTGAATTTAATAGTATTTAATAAAAGAAGATAGGAGGGTTTAGTTATAGTATATTATGTTTTGTTGAGATATTATTTAGTTTGAAAGCAGAATGGCATAGCGCATGATCCAGTCTGGAAGGGCCCCACATGAAGATTAGGCGCATGTGACAGACATAGGGACATAGGGGGTTTGTGTATGTATGTGTGAGTGACCCTTCAACTAATGTGACTTTCTTTTTTGCTTCTTTTGCAATTACCACAAATCTTCTCTCTATTCTTTCTTTGCTGGTTCTGATTTGGTGTTTTGCGGGACCATCTTCATACTCATACAGCTGGGCTTTTCTCACGTGGGCCCAATCCATTTCACGCAACCAATCATTCCTCATACACCTTTCCTTTCATGTTAGTTACCATATGTCTTGTGTTTGGATTTGCATTCAATCAATTTTTTCATAGTGAATTTAAATTTTAACTTTCCATCAATATTCGTTACTATTTTGTTTTCTCAATTACACCTTTTATTACTTAATTAATAGTATTATTTCATAAATTTTATCATTTATATATATTTTTTTAATTTTTCTGTCTTAATCTTTTCAAGAATTGGAAGCTGCAAATTGTTAGGAACACAGCGGAACACAACTAGCAGCACCGCCAAGTTGTGGGTCCCGCGTGAAAATGCCTTAACAACCATACCTTTAATATATAAGATTTTATTTCTTTAAGTAGACAAAAAATAGAATATTGTTTCTTTTTAATCACAAATCTGGAGCGTAGCAGAACGGTCTAGTTGATATATATTTTAAAGGGAAAATAAAAAATAAAGAAAATGAAAGCTGATCAAAATTACTCGGCAAGATTTGTTTTCACTTCTTTTACTAAATTCAAACCAAATAAAAGTGGTTGGTCTGATTCACTATGTCGCATCCAACCATTTCATTGTTGCATTAAATGATTCATTAAACCAATCAACAAAAAACATCATAGAACATTGCTAAGATGATAGAGTTTCAAAATAGCTGCAGGGTGCTGTTATAAATCCAACCGTTAAAATTAATAAAATTTAAGTAAAGCTATTTAAATCGATTTATTTTTAATAGACTATTTTTCAAGTGATTTCTTTAGTTTCTTTTTTTAATTTATAAATAAACTATTGTTTCTTTAAAAATACTCAACAAAAAATTCTTCTAAACCAACTCTGGATCTAATTAATATTCTTGGATTTACATTATTAATGACTGACAATCGTCATCCGTGCCTACTCTATAACCTAAGTTGACAAGTCAAATACTAAGTTTTTTTTTTAAACATTTTAATTCTCATTTTAATTTTTTTTGTAAAAATACCACTTCATAATCTTTTTGTCTGTTTTTAAATGTTTGAACAATAAAAAGGTTAAACAAATAACCTTGTTAAAGTAAAAAAAAAAATAGTAAAAAAGTAAAATAAAATATATTTTGTAAAATCATAAAACTAAAAAATTAATAATGTCACTACAATAAATATAGCTCTTAGTGACTAAAATTCAGTAACAGAATTTTTTCATCAATTATACACCATTTGACTAATTTTTATTTTATCATTAATAGAATTTGTAACAGTGACCAAATTATAAAAATCACTAACATCAATAATAATGATTATAGCGCGTATAATTATCATTAAGAAATTATCAGTAATATAAAAATATCAATGAGAAATGTTCATTTTAGAGCGTATAATTATCATTAATAAAGAGCTTATTAAACAATGATTTGTTAAATTAAGCAATTGAAATGTAATTTAGATAATAGAAACATAACTTTGGCGTAATTTACAGTAACTTATATCTCATGAAACTTTTTTAAGTAAAACTCAGGTTAATTAAAACTTCCAGGAGCAACAATATCAAACTCTTAAATTTTTTTACGTGAATAAACTTTTAAAATGAACTAAATACATAACGCATTTGTAACTTATATAAAAAAATGATTTATTTTATTTTTAAATTCATTTTTGTTTTTAGATAAATATTTGTTAAGAATTTTATTCAACTTTTCTATCAGGAGACATTACATCATATAAGTGACAAATACTGGTCGTTTATTTTCTCTTACTAGTAACGTATTCATTAAATATTATAATACTGAAAAATAATTTTATCATATTATTAAAATTTTCAAAATAATATTAATTACTTTCTACAAATTTTTGACATATTATTATTACTAGAAATTTGAAGCATTTATATTTAATTAATCCGTCACACAAATATAAATTAATATATTAGTGAAATTCAAACTGTTTTTTTGTATGTGTGTTTGTAAACATTGTTCATCTTAAGTACAGAATAATTAGAGTAAATGTCAAAGTAAAGGTATTATACACATTTTAAGAAATAAATTAAATTTAAAAGTTGTTACAATCATTAAATTTTACTTTATCATCATATAATAATGTCTTTTATGATATGAAAAAAATAATATAAATTTCAATTTATATTTTATTTCATATTTTCAACCAAAAGTTTCATTCAAAGTTAATATATTCTCATAATTTTGCTTTGGTCAGTTTTAACTTCTTCAAAATTGTAAAGAGACCCAAACTACGTATAAAAAAGTTATGCTAATATTTTGAATTCTAATAATCAACTAAAATAAATGTATTCTATATCATACATATTATATATACCTTATATTAATATATAAAGTATTATTAAATATTTTTAAATTAATTTTTTAAATTAATTTTTATATAGTAACTAATTGTTGTTATTGTTATTTATGCTTTTAAAATATTTTCATAGAAGTTCTTTAATTGCCGAGGTTAACAATTGAAAATTATTATAAGAAAAGCATTTTATTTATTTGTGGCGAAAATCAAAAGAGTATATAACAGAAGTCAACAAGAAGAAAGGAAGGAGTAGAAAGCCATAAAATAGGAGAGTGTTGAGGTCCACTTGACTTTGTCTTTAGTATAAGGATTACTTGACTTACAACACAAGAAACGTTGATAAAAGGGTATGATTTTGAGGCGCTAATATCGAAACCATATCACAGCAACAACACGGGAAGGGGTTGAATTATGTTACGACATAGAAGCTTGCAAATGTGAGGGTGTTGCAACACAAGGTGGCAATGTAGGACATGCTCACACACGCGGTTTATGTTATGGCACAATCGTACTATGTTCAGATTTTCCCCTTCAGAACTATTGTCTCTGTTTATGTACATTTTAGTTAAGAAAAATAAGAAAGCAACTTTTTAAAAATGTAGCCTTCTTTGGTGAAATACATTCTTCTACTCTAACTACTCGCCTATATATACATATATAATTATTTTCTAAATATCAAACTATCTTTTATATGATGATACATATTCCATGACTGTGTCATGTTTTCTAAAAAAGATAATTATTGATTAAAAATTTATTAAAATAACTTGATATTAAGAACACTATCTACAAAGAATATGAAAATGAACAAACCGTTTAGAATTATTTATTTTCCTTTTTAGAGAATTTATTTTATACTTTAGAAACATTTTTCACAAATATTAGCTATCACTTTAAAATATATGTGATATAATATCTATCTTCTATACGAAGAATCTAGTTTTTGTCAAGATTTTTACATTTATCACAAGAAAAAGAGATTGATTCCACTTTGAGATTATATGTTATATGTATAAAATCTTTTTTATTCTAACATAATCTTTTAGATTTGAGTATTTAATCTTGAGTCAATTTTATGTTATTCTAATTTTATATTGTTCACTCATTAATTCAAGAAATATCTTTTATTTTGTTTTTACTATTATTAGAGATCTTATTAAAGAAACAATCATTACATCTATGAAGTTTATTTTTTGTTTATACTATGATGATAATTTGTAATTTGAATAAAATTATTATTACTTCTCATAATATATATTACGTTATTTTTATTTTTGTTGTTCTTTTCAATTGATGTAGTTATTAATATTAGTATTTTCTTATTAATTTTAGCTAGTCTGAGTATTAGTAGAATTGATAATAGTTTTATCATTATGAATGATATTACTATTCAAATGTTCTTTTTGTTAAAGAACAAATGAGAAAACACATACCACTAAAACCTTCATAAGCAAAATTTTGTGTCTTAATGATATTATAAGTTTTATTGAAGCTTTTCAGAAAACATATAACATATTCTGAGTCTTCATGTTTGATACCATTCTTTATCATTTGATACCATTTTTTATCACGTCATAAGTGTCTCAAATTTCAAAAAAAAAAATTGGGGTCTAAACTTAAAGTCTCCAATTCATCTCATGATATCTTGAGATCAACAAAAAATATTTAAAACTTTCCTTTTACCTCATTAAATGTATATCTTTAAACATATATGATATTCTGAAGTGATTCTATTTGAAAAACATTTTCTTAAGATCTTTCCATAAATTTTTTGCATCATTAATGTATATCACACTTTGCCTGATTTCATCAGATAAAATAAGAGTGATCCAAAATATTATCATAACATTGCATCTCTTCCAAAAATCATATAAAAAATAAACTCTACTAAGTGCAACTATGTTACTCAACAAACTTTAACCTGTTTTCTGAAAGAAGTGCAAGACTCCATAAATAATAGTTGAATTGAGGATTAATAAACATGGTACCAAGATTTTCTCTTAAATAAAGATAATCCGGACTTGTAGGTTTCTTTATATGATTTATGCTATAAAGAAAAATTGTATTCACCAAAATAAAAGAAAATAGAATAAGTAAAAAGAATATCTATGGTAGTATATTTTTATCTTGATATATAAAAGAAGTAGAATGGCATGGGATGTACTTTTTATGATATCATTTTGCATGATATGATGTATATGTATTATTAAGCTATTGTTGTATTTACATAAAAAACTATGAAACCCAAAAAAAAATATTATATTGCAAGCATTTAAAATTTAAAAAAATTATAAACTCTACATTTACATGGAGTGATAATAGATTTAAAAGTCGAAAAAGAAAAACATAATAACCACAATGCTACACATGGAACCATTGACTTTAAATTTTGTCAATACTGAGTCTTACTGTCACACATGGCGGTGAAACAAATGGAATGGTGAATGATTTGATTTGGTAAAGTTTGAAACTGATCCTGGAGAAAAGCCTATTTCTATTTACTAACATTACAAACTTAAATATTCAAAATCATTATATATATTTTTCGCTCCTCACTTTAATGTAATTTAACTCTTATTCTTGAAGTAAAACGTGTCCTTGCAATCAAAGTGGGAGAATGAAAAGCAAATAGACAATGCAAGAGTAATAATTAAGAAAGGGGGGAGGTAGAAAAGATATAAAAGAGGCAATGTCATGATGCATACTGCTTTACAGCTTTGTATAAGAGGCAAGGTGTCAATTATCAAACGTTGAAACCTTTTTTAATCACTCTATTATTATGATTATCGTACTTCACTTTCTTACTTTCGATTTCTTGGTTATTAAGGCAAACCATACACCTAAAGAAAATTATCGAAGAGCGAGTGAGCGATATACACGTACGCAAGTTTCTTTAACTCTAAGATAATCATTATTTTTCTTATATTCTCACATTCCATGCTTTTGACACAAGGAAAATTTGATGCTCATTTATATGCTTCTTAGTAATTCTTTCAGTCTAATATGTATCTATATTAAAAACTTTAACGTTTTACGTTCTCCTTGTTTTTACTATGTAAAATCAAGGAGGTTTCTTTAAGTTGGTGACTTTTTCCTTTTCATCTTTGTGTTCGCGATGATTATTTTTACTCTTCTTGTTGAATCAGTGAAAACCGTATTTGTAAAGATATTTTAACGATTAAGTTACTTTGAAAATGATAAGTACGCAATATTGAGTATATATTTTTTACTGGACTTTTTATTTGTATGGATTTAAAGATAATATTTTTGTTTCTAATATTTGATTAATTATTTTATAGTGTTATTAATTTTTTTAGATATTTATTAATATGTAGTTGAGGTATTAGTATTTAATAGATCGAAATGTACACGGCTTCTCTCTAAGTATATGTTGTTACCTATGTTTGAGTATTATTCTGTAAAACACGAGGTGTTTGTGATAGTTTTTTACCGTCTTCCCACCAGGTCCTATACCCTGCACCCTTAAAAGAACAATTTGTTTAAATTTTCAACATTTTTAGAAAGTGATTTAATTAATCATTGTCCACATTTATAAATTAATGTCGTAGATATAGTGAGATTAAACCAAAATGTATTTACTATTATTAAATACAAAAACTTAACGAACGGAAACATATAAATCCTTGTACATTCAATAAATGGAATCTTTGTCACTCAATCTTACTAGTTCACGATTCTATTTTCCAAGCTTCTTTTCAATATGGGTTTGTGTGCTCTACAGTGTCCTAGTAGGATTTTCTTTAACATATCAGAAATAAAGTCGTGAATTAACAAATATTTTCATTTTTAAAACAATTTAAAAAGGCCTAGTAGGATCTTTCCATATCTTACGAAGTACTTAAGGTAGAGGCTGAATTCATATAAATCAAACTACAAGGCGACAAAAAAACATAAGAAGGGTGTGTTATGTTCTAAAAGAACTTTTGTAAAGTAAATTTTCAAACAGAGAATAATAAACATTTGCTTCACAATTGGTAGCACAAATAACAAGGCATTTGAAAAGGCTTGCTTTTTAAAAAAAACATTAAATTCCTTATTAAAATGGAAAATTCTTCACTCAACATCATTAATCCTCCACAGTATCCATCTTAAACAAGGCTTTCATCTTGATTAAAAAAACACAACATTCATAGAAAGAACTAACTTCATAATCATTCTATGAACGACACTGTCTCAACCATAATGTCGTTATTACGAAAGCAATTAGACATGGTTACAGGCCATAGTAATGATCTAATGCCTGTAAATGACAAATGTATCTTCCTTTTTCGTATCGAAACTCTAGAAGTATCATTATTAACTTGATTGTTAGAGTGTTTCCTTACATCCTCATGCAGAATTATTGTCTCAAAACATAAGATTCTAAAAGCTAACATATATATATATATATATATATATATATATATATATATATATATATATATATATATATATATATATATATATATTTGCATATCTGCTTAATTGACACTATTAATATGCTAGATGATTGGCTTGCAATTAAATATTTTATACAAGGACTCCATATGAAGCCATCATGATTTTATAATTTGAATAGCTCTTCATGGTGAAATCTTAATTGATTCATTGCACATTATAGTTTTTTTTCATATATGAACTACAAAATATGAATATATTGTTCTATTATGCCATAATATCATGAGATGGCTTACATAAAAATAAGCTGGCATTCTATTTTACTATAAAAAAAATAATTATATATACATATAATTGTATAAATTAATTTAAATAAATATTTTTTATGAAATATTGTTTCTTTTTCGAATAATGTAAAATAAAAGAGAGAGTTTGAAAATAAAACTCGATTAAAGAATATTTTAGAGATAGTTTTATTAAATAAAACAAAGTTAGTTAAAATTTATTTATTATATTAAGACTGAAAAAAAACCAATTCATCAAAAACTAACCAAATATGGTATTTTAATAATTTAAGGGTAATGATATTATGAAACCCACTTAATAACCTAAAAAATGTTAAAATTTTAATTATATATATATTTTTTTTTTTTAACTTTAAGTACTGCTGCATATTATTGTTTAAGATTTATTAAGTAAATACTTTTTCTTTGAATAGTGTGAAACTATTATTTTCATAATTTAAACCTGCACAATTTTAAATATACAAATATAAAAAGAAACTATGCACAGGTTACAATTTTTACATTTCAAAGTTTAACATTTTCCAAATTGCTTACATAACATTGCATAGTTATATTTATATATTTTAAGGTGTATGTTTAAATTATTAAATTCTTAAGTTATAATCAAGTGTTACAGTTAATGTTTATAAGCCTTCTGGGAAATTTAAACACTGAATTTCAATTACTTTATTTATTTTTTAATTAAAGTGGTATGCATATTCCAATCATCCCAAGCTTGAATATATGGAATGAAGCAAGATGAATGGTCTCTATGAAGATGTCAACCTCTTGGTTAGCAGAGTTGAGAGGCAGCATGATAATGGTTCTCTTGTGATGTCAAACCATGTTCTTTATCATAGAAAAAAAATTTAGCTAGTTTCTATGAACACTTGGTTCGTAGCCTTAACTAACTTGTAGCTGCTACCAAAGTGCTGTATTAAACTTTTGATAAGGATCTAGCAACTCCACATTTGATGCTAGTTGAATTTTCACCTAATGAGAGAACCTTCCATAATCAGCACAACTGAAAGCAGTGAGCCAACAAGGAAGATCCTTGGGAAATGTTTGATGACCTAGGCACCCCTTTAGGTCTCTCAATATATGGTGAACCTTATAGTATGTCATAGGAACATGACAAAATTAGACTCAATTGTTGGAACACATAGGTGGTGGTGGTTATATTATTGAGTCTTCTCCAACATCTAAGTGAAGTGGATTGTCATCATGGTACAATTGAGTACTAGGCTCCAATGGGATACTTGCACGGCTTGCAACTAAAATCCTTGAATCAGTAAAGAGATCTAGGCATGAAAGGAAAATATCAGTTTCACACTATTGTTTACAAAAGACTCTCATTTAATATGTTTTTATTAATAAAATATTACATATAAATAAAATAATAATATATGTCAGTGTTAAATGGAAGTAAAAGATGAATAATGATATTAAAATATCATCACCCTTATTTTCTTTGGCGTGAGGACCCATTTGAAAAATCAGTTCCTCCTGTTAGTAGAAAATACTAGAGGGTACCAATTTCTTTGGCACCAAACTGTTGGTTAAAGAAGTCTATGACTTTGGATAGTTCTTACGGGCAATCACCCATATAAATAAGGATGTATACGGATAAATCAACCAGGGAAATAATCAACTCTCTCATAATGTAGAAGGCTAAAATCAATTGATGTCACTGCTAGCTTCTTCAACTCTGTAAAGGGCTGAAAAAGCATGTCCTCGTAGTAAATTGTGAACAATGTAGGAAGCATTATGTATATATCACAAGAAAATCTATGCTAACTCGTAATTAGCATTATTTTGTGTTGGTTAAAAGATTGACTCTTTATAACTACCTCTGTGGCGCTTTTTTTTTTTACTTTTAAATTTGATTTTTTAGATTAAAATAATTTTTTATTATCCGTTATCATTAAGATACATAAATTTATAATATATAAAATAGTGTCAACCAAATCGATATCAATTTAAATAAATAATATTAATGTCAACTTAATCTATAATAACTTAAATAAATAATAAAATAATTAATATTAGTGTCAACTTAACAAATACTAACTTAAATAAATAAGATTAATAATAACTAATTTAAAATTAATGATACTAATATAAATACTTTTATTTATTAAAAATAATTAACATAGTTTTAAAGTTGTCTAAATTAATTTTATTAATGTCTAATATTAAATGAACTGTATTAATATAAACTATTATAAATATTTATTTTATTAAAGTTGTTAAAAATAATTAATCCCGACTTAGAATTAATTAATTCAACTCTATTAATAATTAAATTATTTTAAAAATAATTACGCTTTTGAATTTTTATTTAAGAAAAAAAGTAATTTTTTTCATTGTGTTAAAATTGATTAAGACTAATAGTTTAAAATTAATTTAATATTTTTTAGGATGTTATTTAGTTGTTCATGGAAATATGTATTGTTGTTGATATTAAATAGATGGATGAACCAACCTTAGGAAGAAGTAAAGGCAAGTAGAAACCTAAATGGATGAGAAAGAATCAAAGTCATTGATTCCTTAAGCATACTCCTTGGAGCCGATCCAGCCTTGTATGTTTCTAACGGTTGCATTTAGCTTTTTCTTTATTTAATAGGACCATGTGTTCAATATTTGTGATTCGCAGGTAAGTCTAGATCCCTGTCTTATATTTTGTCAGTGTCAGTCATGAAATTAATGAAGATGAAACATAAAAATTGATACTATCATGGGTTCTGACGCAAGAGCTTAAATATTGCTATCTACCAATATCAACTAACCCTACGTCCTCAATTAATGAGTGGTTAGTTAAGTGACCCTAATTACCAATAACCCATCAATTGAAATTACTAACTAATAATCCTAAATTACCAACATTTTAATTAATCCTTAAAATCATGTCTATACGTCGAGATAATAGTCATGGTCCATTCTCATTTTTCAATCGAAAATAACAGTATATTTTAGGGACTTCAAACATATCTAGAATGTTTAAAGGAGATCTAATCTTACGCTTCAGTTTCGTGTATGCTAGTTCCATAATCATTCTTGTTATCTATTTTAAAAGTATACAAAGTATATTTATATATAAATTATTTAAAAGAAAGTGAATAGCAAACGTGAACATTTTGCCTTCTGAAATATATAAAAAAACTATAATAAAAATAACTTCAATTGATTAGATATTTGATTTTACTTTACCATATTTTCTACAATCTAATTTGATTAGATATAGGTTGATGTCTCAACCGTTGACATTTAATATTTTCTCATTTTACACTTTTTATTTATCATTATAACAGTTTATTCCTTTTAATTATTAGATTACCTTCAAATAAGGTTATCACAGGATTGTATAGTGTCATTATTTTCCAATTTTAAATAATTTTTTTCATTGCGCTCAAGTTAATAAAATCTACATAGAGAATATTAGTATAAAAGAGATTTTTTTTATCTCATATATTTAGGATTATTTATTTAAGATTATTTACGTCAAAACAGAGTATGATTTGAATGTCGGAGGTATAAATTTATGTCAGACAAAATATTTAATATAAATATGTGTATTTACATCAGATCTTAAATTGACTGACGTGAATGAATACTAAATAAAAAAAGAAAAAAAAAGTTTAAAATTAACATCGATAAATGCATGGTCCGCGTAAATTGTGGACATTTTTTTAAACTTAATTGATTTTATCTTAAAACAAAAACCTTAAATGTAGAAAAATACTAATTGACATATACTTATAATATAAACGAATATTTGTAAAAAAGTTCAATAAAAAAATCACTTTAATGTAAAATTTAGCTAAACTAGAAAATAAATCTAAGTGCACTATCTCTACTCAAGAAGGAAGGTTATTCATTGTTCTTTTATTTTTTTATGTCATTTTGAGACAGTAAAGCTTAATTATTGAATACTTGAATACTTGAAACATTTCACTCACATTATTATCTAATAATTATAAAAGTAATTTTGGACTTTAACTAATGTTGAAATGTATTATCTTTGTCCAATCCAAATGATAATTCTTATCTAATACATGATGTGATATAAATAAACTTGCCTATTACACTAAAATACTAAATGAGAAACAAGTAATAAATTTAATTCTTACCATTTTTTAAATATTAAGAAATTATAATTTTAATCATCATATAATATTATTCATTCCTTAAAAAAGTTAATTTCAATAATCAAATTTAACAATCTAAATATCACAATTTAAATTAAATGAAAATTATACCAATAAACAAATTTAATAAAGACATTTATTTATTATTGTGATTGTGATATAAAAAACAACAACAATTTCAATTTCAATAATTCAATGGATATATAAAAACACATACCTGGATAGCACATTTTGAACCACAAAAACTCCAATTCAATATAAGAGAAGCGTTTATTATAACAAAAGACCAATACCAACACATTCAAACTAGCAAACACAATCTCCAATACCTCGAGAAACACGCAGACAAATAGTGCCACTCAAAAAAGGAAAAAATTGTGCCAGACAAAGAAGAAAGTTGAAAGTCCTAATTTAAGTAAAACTTAACATTTACCTCTAACTATTTGGAGTTTGATGTAAAAGTTGATATTTACATCAAACTCAGAAAATGTTAAGCTTTACATTGAATCCTAAACAGTCTAGTATAAAAAAAAAAGTTTCAATTAATTATAAAAATGTTGCCACATATTTTTTTTCTTATTTTTCCTTTAAGTCCAATATGAAATGTGTATTATAAAAGGCTAATTTTACATTAGTGATAAAGATAATTAAAATCAAAATTATGATTATAATCTTCAAGAGTTCACAAAATGATACGTTTTCACAAAATTTTATGAATTTTATTTAATTAAGTGTCAAGAAGGTGAATAATCCAGTAGAATTTTTAATTAGTCTTAATTGAGTAAAAAGTTGCTTTAAGATAGAAAATATAAGTATTAATTTTGATTGGATGATATTATGATTAATAAGAATAGTAAAATAAAATTTTAATTATATTAATTTTAATTAAAATTAAATTTTATTTAAACTGAAATTAAATTGAATTATTTCTAAAAAAAGGGTGATCAGTTGGTGGAATGGATAATATGAAAAGAGAAAATTCTGCCATTTTATTAGATTTTAAGTTACTTGGTTGGTGATTAAAAGACAGAGTGGATGTTAAATTTTCTTGAACTTTGGATCCGTTGTTTGAAGAAGCAACTTGCCTCCCACCGATTAAACAGTCAAAGGTGGCGCTTTTGAAACCTTTTGAACTGTCTAACATGTGCTATTCAACTTGTTATACCACAGCCAAGCAGCCACTCTGGCTAAATAAAAATAAAATAAACATTCAATTATATAGAAGAAGAAAAGCAGATCAGATTAAACTAAAATTAGATTCTACAAGAACTTATAGAAGTTTTTTAATCTAAAATTTTATTTTTAATCTGTATATAAATTAATTTTATTTTATGAAGAAATTAAGTTTAGTTTTTTATGTGAAAGTGTAAACATATTCATAATCCACTTTTCCTTTTAGGGAACACACAATTTTTTCAATAATTATAGCCAAATGTGATAAATTATTATACATGACAAAGTATTTAACTTTTGTCCATATTTAGGACATGATCTCAACACCTAAATTATTATTAGTATCACAAATTTAAAATAAATTTTGTCAATTGTTTTTATATTAAAATTAATATTTTTGTGATATAATTTGAAAAAATAGTTTCTATTTAAAAGTTTTCTATCCAAAGATTTTTAAAATGAATAGTTTTATGAGATATAAAGTATTACCTATAAGAATACAAAATATAAAGTATAAAAATAGAGTTAGAGTACAAGTTATTTCACCAGTAGTATGAAAAGGTGATTTTACATTGTTTATATAATATTAATTTAAGATAAACTGGTGTAAAAACTAATATAATGATAATTTTGTAAATATTAAGTACTATATTTATATCGGTTCACCTGTAAACTAATGTAAGAAAATATTATATTAATTATATTAAAATTAATATAATATTTTCTTATATCAGTTGGGTTTTTAATTAATGTGAAAAAAATGAAGAATTTTCTATATCAATTGATATTTCTATATCAGTAACTGATATTTCCGTATCAGATCATATTTGAACTAATATTTTTATATCAATTAATGTGAAAAAATAAAGAACTTTCTATATCAATTGATATTTCTATATATAAGTTCATATTTGAACTAATATTTCTATATCAATTAATGTGAAAAAATTAAGAACTTTCTATATCAATTGATATTTAATTTCTATATCAGTTAATATTTGAACTAATATGAAAAAAAAAAAGATATTAGATGAGATGTAAATAATTTTTTCATCACTTTCACATTACCCTGCATGAACTTCTGGTTTTTCCTCTGCTCTTCTTCTCTTTTTTGCTCGTATTTTTTTTTTCAACATCACGATGCAACATTATCATATTCTCTCTTCCTTTGTTGCACCCGCCAATTGTTCCTCCACCATAGATGTGAATCTTTTTTTGCAATTTTATTGTAATTACAAGTTGTTGAAAAAAAAAAAAAACATTTTG
>Ga0209700_103432_pt1 | contig 30367 bp, 16 predicted proteins | sample SiratroredBW_FD_187528 | JGI IMG/M metagenome (GOLD analysis project Ga0209700, IMG submission 187528) | Root nodule microbial communities of legume samples collected from California, USA - Siratro red BW (SPAdes) (version 2) | ecosystem: Host-associated > Plants > Roots > Nodule | place: USA...
TTTTTTCGTTCAAAATTTTCTCTCTCTTTCTGGTAGAGTGGTTGTTTTGCAGGGTTTATAATTCATTTTTTATATTTGAAATCAAATTGTGAATGTTAGCCTTGCAAAACAACTTCTCCTCAAACTAACATTTCAAATTCAAATTCCGTACGTTTAGCGATCCGTCAATGGCGTTGTTGGCGGCGAGTGGCGGCGACACCGTCAAACTCTTCGACGCCTCCGCCGTCAAGCCCGGCGTCTACACTCCCTCCGGCGACCCCTGTGCCCTCAGCTTCACCCCTTCTCCCGGTTCCCAAGTCAATTCAGTCAAGTGGAACCACACCAGTAAGTTCATCTCTCACATTTTCGCTTTCTAGGGTTTGCATTTCCCCTAATCGTCGTCGATTGTGCTGAACTTGAGTTTTCCGCAGATTTAGTTGTGGCCAGTGCGGGAGATGATAAGAAGATCTCGCTGTGGCGGAAGAATGGGCACTCGATGGGGACCATTCCGGTTGCCGGCAGTGACAGTGGAGACAACATTGAGGTCATTTCTGGCAAATGCTTGCTTATTTGATGTTTTGTTTACGGAACACATAGAGAATTAGAAATTAGTTGACTCAAAATACATACCATGTGGCAATGCTAGTCCTCTCCAGGACAAAGCTCAAAAGGTTATACACCACAGACTCAAATGCCAACAGCTTATTCCTAATTACATAATCTGATTCTATAATATAGAACTGGCCATTGTTTTCTATCACCATGTCTAAAAATACATTCCTACTACTAATTCTATCTCAACTATCTTAACTACCAACGGGACTGTGTTGAGAACATTGGGAGAATAGTACTACCGGAGTTAGCTGTAGTAAGTATGCTGAACCCTTATAAACCTCACCCTAGAATCCCATACGTCCAACCTGGGACCAAAGTCCCATACCTTTCAATTGGATACTAAAATCTGATCACACTCCACATCCCAGACAACAATGTGGGCTGGCCGTGCACCTGCTATTTTGGCTAGTTTCTGGTGGACACTACGATGGCAATATCACTACTTGCAGTTCTCATTTTCAGCTGAGATATTTGGTGGAAGGCTAATTGTTGTTAAAAATGCATCTAATTTAAAATATTAGCTCTTCTAAAGTGAAATGTATACTTGAAAGAGTGACAAAGTGTTCATGGTTGATTTAAATTAAGGCATATAATCCGCTTTAAATTAGTGGTGGAAAGGACCTTGCTTTAAAGGAGCCAAATCCAATAATACCCTACTGCACATGGCAGTTATTATCACTTCCCTGTGAATATCGTGTACAAGTTTTAAAGCCCTGCGTTGGTTCTTTGCCTGAACATTGTTGTCTTTGCACTTGTTAGAAGTGGCTGACAATTGTTCCCTTTGCACTGGTTTTTGCCTGAAGATGCAGTGTCAGTATCACCACAAACTTGTGTGTGAAATTAGTGGGATAAAATTAATGATATTCTTAAGGACAAAAACTACATCTAAGAATCTCCTTCAACATTTGATCCAATTAATAGAGTATTGAACTTTGATTGTGCATGAGGGGCAAGATTTTCCTGTCAGAAGAAGTGACAAAGGCAGGGAGATCCCTTTGTGTAAAGCTTCTAGTTCATCTCTGATAGTCTTTTGGCAGAAGCAGTCATACAATCTGTTACTTTTTTGTTCTTTGTGTTACTTCATTCATGGCTTCATGCTGCTTTTCTTTTCCTCGCAGGAATCTATATTGGCTATCAGCTTCAGCAACAAGGCATCCAGATATGTATGTTCTGGAGGAACTGGTCAAGTTGTAAGGATATGGGATTTGCAAAGGAAACGCTGTATTAAATGGCTAAAGGGTCATACTAATACTGTCACAGGGGTAATATACAATTGTAAGGATGAACATTTGGCATCTATCAGCCTTAGTGGAGACTTAATGCTTCATAACCTTGCTTCCGGGCAAAAGGCTGCTGAGCTCAAAGATCCCAATCAACAGGTTTTTCTGCTTTGTTGTACTTGATCCTTATGCATCTTTGTGCTTTGTTTTGTATGTGTATGGACTAATCCTCCATCTTTGAAATTGTAAGACCAGATGTTGAGAGTTCTTGATTATTCTAGAGTTAGTCGTCACCTTCTTGTGACTGCTGGTGACGATGGGACAGTACATTTGTGGGATACAACTGGTCGCAGCCCTAAGGTATGAAATATGCTCTCTTTTTATATATACATAGCTTATATTACAAAATTCTACCAAAAATGAACTTGGTTGATAGTTAAAACAACAAATCGGTCTTTCCCATTCAAAATAATAATAAAGAATACCTTGTATTTGTAACATCGTCCTCTTATTTCTCTTGTACAACCTTCATAATCATGTGTCAATAATGAATTTGCTATTATTGTACTTTAATGAATTAGCTCTTTCTGTAGTAAGTTTATCCTTTTCTCGCCTTTTAATTTTCATTATTATTTCAAATAGATAATTTTGAGTTGACAATATATATTTTCTCTTCCTCCATTGTGTTTGAAAAACAGGTTTCATGGACAAAGCAGCATTCTGCTCCAACTGCTGGTATTAGTTTCTCTCCGTCCAACGACAAGGTTTCATTTTTTATTGCTAGTTTGAATTTTATAGTATACAGTGAGGCTGTTTCATCCCGCTGTAAACTTTTGACCCGTTCTTTGGGTTACAATAATTTGCTTTCTGATTTCTTTCTTCAATTAACAGATCATTGCTAGTGTTGGGCTTGATAAAAAAATGTACATTTATGATTCTGGATCTAGAAGACCATCATCTTACATTTCTTATGAAGCACCTTTCTCTTCATTGGCCTTTAGAGATGATGGTTGGATGCTGGCTGCTGGAACTAGCAATGGCCGTGTGGCATTCTATGATGTTCGTGGCAAACCGCAACCTGTTGCTGTTCTACAAGCTTATGGTAGTTCTGAGGTAATTCTTAGTTTCATCGAGCAATGTTTTTTTTTTTTTTTTTTTTTTGTCTAGACCTGTGTGGTTTAATACATTTAAGCGTGTTAGTTAGTTACTGTTCAATAATAATATTTGTCTCATTTGACATTAGGATCATGGTAGTTGAATCGAGATACAAATTATGCATCGGAGAGTTTTATTTTGAGTCAAGAATCGTTTAGTATCATGAATGGCAAGATTCATACTTAAATATACAAGACATATAAACATAACATGCAAATATATAATTAATAACAAAACAACCACAGTCAAAAAGGGTGGATTTATCTATGTGTATTTACTGCACAATTTCAGCAACGCAACCTCCAAAAAAATAGTGTTGTTGATGTATAAGATTCCTATAACCATGGCTGTATGCTGCTACTGCGTACTTAGTGCATAATCACTCAAGTCATGTTCTTCTATTAAAAGTTCTTCCTCTTCTTCAGTGTCTTCAATCTCTTCCCCATCTCCTACTTCAACATCACTACGCCAACATGTGTTGTTCAAGAGTTGAAGGGGCTAATCGTTCAGTTCACACTCACTGTTCCTCTGTTCACAGTCTTCCACATGTTCTACTGTTCCGTTGTCCTGCTCTTCTGCTGTTCTTGCTCTTTCGCTCTTCCTGTTGTACTCACTCTTCTGCTGTTCCCACTCAGTTCGTGCTAATGATTGGAGGGAAAGCAAGGACAAACCATTAAGCGTCTATTTCCACTCAGTTTGCACTAAAAGGAAAGTAAATTTAGGGTTTTATCAAACTGGGTCGTGCGACCCAACCCAATTCGTGGTAAAACCCAATTTTACCACAATTCATGGTGTGATTCAAACAAGAATCGTGTCCGAGAGCAATTTGCACGATACAAGAGTAATTTGGAAGCAAAAACAAGTATTTCAATGATTTGTATTGTGGGGGAGAAGGATCATATCGTGTATCACACAATTCTTACTACCATGGTTATAATAGATTAATGGAAGTTGAAAATTGCTTGATATATTTCACATCTGACACTAGCCTGAACTCACACACAGACCACTTTAAGCTTCCACAATTACTTAAAGTTAGTTTTTTCTCAATCCCGAAAGGGGGGGAAGTAAATCTATCCAAGAATTAAGCCCTCATAGCAATTCCCTGGATGATCTATAATGGGTGAGCAAGCTACCTTATTTCTGTTAATATATAGGATCTGTAAAACTTATGAAGATCCTTCTTTCATATTTTGTTGAGCATAAGATTTACATATTTGTGGTGCACGGAATTTATTAAGGAAGGGGTATTTGAATTTCATGTTGACGAGTAACACAGATATGTTCTAAGAAAGTTCTTTAGGTCTGTTAGATCTACAACTAATATCTGCTTCCTACTTTTTCTTGTTCACATGACTTGTTCTTTTCATTGACCAATGTTCCTAGATTATGTAACCAGTTTTATTTCTTTACTTATGATAAACCATTTTTTCACCTGATATATATTTAACCATGTATAGCAGAACAGAGACAAAAAATTGTTCTGCTATCTAATTTCAATTTCAAAATAGCTTGAAGGAGACGATGCTTGATGGCATGTGAGTATATTTATTGAGTACTGTGGTTAGTGATATTTTGGGTCAGAGTGAGGTTTCTAAAAGTATTGTAGCATGTATAATTGAATAGCAGAAGAGTTTTTTTTTTTTTTTATTTAATTAAATATAGATCGGAACATGGCTTTTCTCTTTTGTGGATGATTATGTAAATGCAGAAACTAAACTCCAAGAGTTTTATTTCTTTACTTATGATAAACCATTTTTTCACCTGATATATATTTAACTATGTATAGCAGAACAGAGACAAAAAAATGTTCTGCTATCCAATTTCAATTTCAAAATAGCTTGAAGGAGATGATGCTTTATTTAATTAAATATAAGATCGGAACATGGGTTGTTTTCTCTTTTGTGCATGATTATGTAAATGCAGAAACTTTCTAAGCAGTGAAAATATTATCGTAAGTCATTTGATAGTAAATAATTCTACCCTTAACACAATATAAACTGATGGCACTTTAAAATGAATCATCAAAATCTCCCAATGTTAATAACTGATTTATTTTTGTAAAATTAATGTCTTCTTTTTATCTAATTATTATGCAACAGGCTATTACGAGCTTATGCTGGCAAAGGTCTAAACCAGTCGTTGTTGATGAAAGAAATTGCACTGCAGAGACTGCTCTTGTGGGAGATACAGTTGAAGATTCAATACTTATGCCTGATCCTTTACCTTCTGGAACTTCATCAAACATTTCTCTATCGACATCCATGTTGAATTCCAGGAACTCTGGTCGAGTGGGTGTCTCCACTGACGCCGCTTCATTTGTGGCATCCGGCAGTTTTCCATCCAACATACCAAATGCATCAACTGCAGAAGAAACTCCTCAACGAAACCATTTATGGCCAGGTGGAACCCTGTCAAGGTTGCATGCTCCCCGTGGTAGTTATAACTTAAAGGATGACATGGATGTCTTCTCTCCTCTCGTGGATGTTCAACCATTAACACCCTCTCTATGGGATGAAAATGGGATGAAGAAGGATAGTTTATTTTCTGATAGGAAACCTATGTTGTTTCCGTCATCTAGTCGAAGATTTTCAAATTCTGAGGAAGGAATCAGTGATCATCCAGTATCTGATTGGAAATCTGGCTCATCTGCCAAACAGGTTATTGTCTCACATGACCCTGATTTTGAATTTAACTGCTCTCTGAAATACTGATCAATAAACCTTCAATCCAAAGTGAAATAAATGTGTTTCATGCTTTCCGTGCCGCTTTGTTAATGTGTAGCACTTTAATACCCTGAGATTCAATGGGAGGACTACTGGATTTGTTTGTTTATAAGAGCTCCATAACTAGAATTACTTGATTAGGAAGGCCATTTCTCTTTTTTACATTTGTTTCTTGTTAGATACTTTGTCAACCAAGAGTAACCTCTTCAAAGTAAAATGATGAGGCTAGTAACGGTAAATTGTTTATTTAGAATCCAATCATATTTGACAGAATTTATAATTTTAAAGCAACGTGAGATTTTTAAGAAACAAATAATTTCCTATTTAATGAACATTTCAAACGTAATACTTGAATACTAGGTTACATCCCCTTTTCTTTTTGCATTCCATACACATTTATGTTTTACCAGGCAAATTTTGACTGATTATATTGCAATCTAATTGTAGGATATTACTCAGCCTTCCTTTCCACTTGCGGGGTCAACTCCTCCTCCTCCTCCTTCAAAGAGTGAAGATTCTTCTATCACTCCACCTGAAGCCTGGGGTGGTGAGCGGTTGAGTGAAAAGTATGCTTATCAACGTCAGCCTGTCACTGTACCATCTCGTTTTGGGATGCTGCCTTCTGGTGGTCAAACAGCAGGATCAATGTTATTACAGGATACATCCTCATCTATGGGTGGTAGTTACTATGCCAGTTCAAGCCTAAGTTTAGCTAATTTACGTGCCAAGGATGTCTCTACAATCCAAGAGACATCCTTGGGGTTAACTGATCACACGTTCTCAACATCTTTGCCTTTGTCCGTGAATGCAAAATCGAACCTTGGACAAGCAAACATTGATTCCCCAAAAGTCCTTGATTCCCCGAGAATGTCATCTTTTAATAGAAGGTTTTCTACTTATGCAGAAAGAATAAGCACTACATCTACCTTCAGCGATGGAGTATCCCTTTCAGTTGGCTCTCCTAAGATTAAGAAATCAGGAGCCGAAACCAGAGAAGAACTTCTAAATAGCTTGCTGTTGAAGTCTGATACATCTGTTCCAACAGAATCGGGCTCATTACCACTGACAAGTGTATGTTAATATTTACAAATTAATTAGATCCGATTATTGTTTGCATATATTGATGCATGTGTTTGGAAGAGAGTATATAATTTTTCTGATTCTTCATCCAAGAATCTTCCATTTGTGTGCTTCAGACTTCAATAGTACAGGGGTGTCGGTTTCCTTGATCTAGATTGTGTTATTTTTCATGTTATAAGGAATGCTAATTAGATAGCGTTTAATTTATTTGCTCTATTGTTCTTATTCGTTTTTCTAATTTACGATAGGGAGTAATCCCACAACAGAAAGCATCTCAGGCAGATGCACAAGGATCTTCATTTACACTTCAGCTTTTTCAACGGACCCTGGAAGAAACTCTGGATTCCTTCCAGAAATCCATACACGAGGATATGAGAAACCTTCATATTGAAATTTTAAGACAGTTTCATATGCAAGAGGTGTGTATCTGGAATTAGTGATGGTCATTTTCATTTTTTAATTCCTCTCTAATCAATTGTCTCATGCAACAGACGGAAATGTCAGCTGTAATGAACTCTATTATGGAAAACCAAGCGGAGTTGATGAAAGAAGTGAAGTCCCTTCGTAAGGAAAACCAACAACTCAGACAAATGCTTTGATGGGTGTGAATACATTTTTGTTTGGGGGTGCCTTTGTCCTTTCTTGTGGAATCTTTTTGATTTTTAAAATCTAACAATTGATGTATGCCTGTTCTCCTAATCTTGATTGCGTAGTTTTTAGTCGGTGGTGGTTCAAGAAAAATATCACGAGAGAATTGTTTTGTACTAGAGTAGGGCTTTGAAAATGTACAGGATGATGATTTTTCCAATTACAGAAGCTTTGTTGAATGGTGTATTTCATGCTTAAAAGCCTCTTAAATTCTCGGGAATAATAATTTTTTCTCTCAATTCTTTTAAAAAGTTGGGGAAGTAAAGAACGTTTAATTTTCAAATTACGCTTAGTTTAATTCGTGCAATATCTGAGTTGTTACTTGGAATGGCATTGGACACCCTTCAGCATTGAAGTGACTTTTTCCATCTTTGTTATCGTTTTGCTGTCCTGAAAAGTAGGCATTGGTTGATGTTCGTTTTTCCTTAGGGTAAAGTAGTTTCGCCACATGTCCTTTTCTGGGAACTATTCTATTTAAGGATAGGGATATTGGGCAGTTTTTGTCAACAAGTACATAAATTTGAATGTTAGATATCAATAGAAAATTAAAATTGCCAATTTTCAATAAAATCTTAAAATTTGGTTTAAGCCAAGACATGTACACTATGTTAATGTGATAGTACATTAAAGCTGTATTTGCTTTGCTTATGAAGTTTGTGCTCTGTTGCATGACAATTTTTTTTTCATTTTGCATATATATATATATATATATATATATATATATATATATATATATATATATATATATATATATTCCTATAGAAATTTCAACCTTTAACTGTATTCTCATATTAATTAGGATTTTGGAAGGGAGATTCCACTAAATTCACTGATACATTAATGAGTATGACACTATTATTCATTTTATCTTGATTTGCCCGAGTCATACTTCAACCTAAAATCACATAATCATGGTGTCGAAGACAATAATTTGAAAAAAATGAAGTTACTTAGTGTCATGGAAAAGAATGTCGTTACATTTCAATTTTTACAGAGGATAATTGAATTGTGTAATGCTACGGAAGGGGAAGTAAACTTTACATAACTCGCGAAACTTGATTAAACTTCACGGGCTTATTCTCATGAAATTACCATTTAATATATTTAAAACAATCAATAAATTGTTTCTAACTTCAGTTTCTATTCGTTTATATGCACTGTCTATAAAAGTTAACTTTAAAACTACATGTTCCAAAATCATAAAAATAATTATAACTATAGTCAATCCTTCAATTTTTATTATAGTTAATTTATAATATACTGATACATTACTAATTTTTCAAAATTTTAGAACAATAGTTATTATGTCAACGTCATGTGTGTGTTATATGTTTCTTTCATATTCATAACACCTTAATAACATTTAGTGGTTCTTTATTGTTTATTAATATAATACTACATAAAAAAATTAAGTTTATCTAAAATAAAGATTAAATCTAGTGATTCTTATTAAAAGAAAACAATTTTTATTCTATTTTTTACACTATTAATGAAGTAAAAGGAACTACAATATAACTTATAAAGTAGTTATTAATAAAATCAATGATATTATTATGTAAAACAATTTACAATTAGATAATCATATAAACTATAACGTATTTAAATTAAGTTCATAATTTTTAAGAAGTAATTTAATATTAAAAACTCACAGAATTAAGTTAACTTAATCTTTATTTGTTTCAGAGTTAAAAAAATAATTCTTACAATCTCTAATAAAACATACAAAATTATAAATAAATCCAATAGTTTTAGTGTTGGGAGGAACAAAATTGTGTTGTAAGAAAACCAAAAATATTAATCTCAATGCAACTTCAACTGCAACTGTGACGATACACTCTGCCACAGGGTACTAGCGATAGTGTACTTAGCTGATGAATAAACTATTCTTCTTCTGTAGCGTAGCGCATGTACTTCTCTTATCAATTGCCCAAAACAAAATAAATAAATGGAATTAATCTTAAGACGTTTACCACAAACGACAAATTCTTCAATCTTTTTTCAATCCTTCAAATCTCAACCTCACCTTCCACTTTTCACCCTCCTCCTATCTCCATTCAGACAAACGCTTTCTGTTACATTCACAACTCAAACCTCAATCGCCATGTCTGACCAAGGTATTCCCCATTCATCTCCATCTATAATAACGTGCTCATTCCTTTTTCTCTTCTGGGGTGATTCAACCCATGTTAAAGTTTTGATTTTGAAGATGAATATTTATTTTTCTGTTGTGGGGTCTTCTCTTGTTCGCAGAAGTTTGCAAAGGGTCTCCAAAATCTTCTTCTTTGAGTCCCTATGAAGAAGCAATGGAGGCCTTGTCGTCTTTGATCACTAAACGCACACGGGCTGATGCTAGCAACGTGGGGGATCAGTTTGACCTGTTGTTTGATTACCTGAAGGTAAAAAAGTTTGTGAATTGGGTAATTTTTTATGACATATTGACAATGGTGTTCATTGTCTGATTCTATAGATGCTAGATTTGGAGGAGCCAATTGCGAATATGAAGGTTATCCATGTGGCTGGGACCAAAGGGAAGGTACTCTCACTTCACTTGGGTTGCTTGGAAATGTGGACATCGTAGGAAGTTCAATTTGTTTCTTGCAATAGTGATTGCTATGTGGCTGGTCACTGGTGTTTTGTGGCTCCTTACAGTTAGAGATAACTGATAAGTCTGGCTTGGGCTTCTGATTTTATGGGTTTTTCATGATTAGTAACTCTGTTTATTGTGATGATGGAAATTGTTATTTTGAACTGGGGTTTTATAGGGATCCACATGCACCTTCACAGAATCTATATTACGTAACTGTGGTTTTCGCACTGGACTCTTCACATCTCCTCACCTCATTGATATCCAAGAAAGATTCCGTTTAGACGGGTGAGTGATTCATATTCATATGTTTATCTTTTTGTGTTTTCCTTTATCATCTACTAGTGTCATTTTTCATTTTGGGTTAATTTGGTATTTTGAATTCTTTGATCTTCATTATGTGCCTGTCATCTGTTGTCTATAGGGTGAATACTAATTGAGCGAATGAATTCTGATAATTTTCCCAATTGATTTGTTTTGCTAGGAAATTATTCTTTAGTATTGGTACTTTTGTTATTTCCACTGAACTTTGCAGACCTCGGAGAATATATTGTTTTATGCCTTTACTTGCAACATAATTAAAGTTCTTGAACACTGCAGAATGGAAATCTGTGAAGAGAAATTTTTAGCATACTTCTGGTGGTGTTATGACAGACTAAAGGTATGCTTCGGTGCATAAATATTTCATTGGGATTTATACTATCAGATGTTTTTGATGGGGTGGAAAAGCAGGTCATCCTTTTCTCAATTTTATTTTGAACCTGAGCCAAATTGCCTGCCTAGTATATTTGTCTTATTTTACACTATTGCTAGTTGTTTTACCAATTTTAGCTCAACATTTCTTCAAAAAGGTTCACCAATTACTCTTAGAGCAACCAAAAGAATATTTTCTGCTAACTTAGTCCGAAGTTTTGAAGCTATTCCATTGTTCTCTTTGGAGTTATTTCATTGTTTCAGAAGAAAATAGTAAAAGGAAGAGCAACTAACTGGTCCTGTTTGGTAACCTTGACGAGTTTGTGAATAAAGGGGTCTTAAGTGTAATGTAACTTGAGAAAACGGAACAAAAGGTTGTATGTGTTAAACTCATGGGATGGTGTTAAGGCTCTATCAATTTGAACATCATATGGAACAAAATAAAAATGGGAAAAGTATGAAGAAAAACAACATAGTTTTACTTAATATCGTGAGTCTATTAGCATCACCTTCTGTTCTGCAAACCAATGCATTTTTGTACCATGGCAATAACAGTTGTGGTGTAGTATAGCAATAGTATCATAGTTAAGCTTATATCATCAAAGTGTTCATGTTAAGTCCACTTTTACAATTTAATTTGATGTGATTGGTCATAGTATTAACGTAATTTGTATTTCTTTTGGTGGTTTGCAGGAAAAGACTGATGACAATATTCCAATGCCTACTTATTTCCGTTTCCTAGCCTTACTTGGCTTCAAGATATTTGCAGCAGAGCAGGTTTGTTTCTCATGGTTTAAATGTCTAAGAAAAATTGTGCAGTTTCTATCTTTTGTTTACGTTATCATGAATGAAAGAGCTTCTTTCTTTCTGAATTTTTATGTAGGTAGATGTTGCTATAATGGAGGTTGGATTAGGTGGCAAATATGATGCAACAAATGTGGTATGTTTAACATTTCATTGGAAATATGTTTCTGTAACATAACAAGACTGCAAGAGTAATGAGCATTGCAACCTTGTATATGTACTAGTGTTTTCTCTGAAGTTAATATCTAGGAACAAGCTCATGCAGACGTGTTGATATTTCAGGTTCGGGCCCCTATTGTGTGTGGAATAACTTCTCTAGGGTATGACCACATGGAGATTCTTGGTTAGTTTTCTATTTTTGAATTCTAGGAAATGCAAGGCCATTGTGTATGAAAATATATGTTTAGAAATTTTATATTATACAATGATTCAGAATATGTTGAACATAATGTTGCAATGCCCCTGCTTTCTTCAGTGAGTTTAGTTTATTAATCATTCTGAATTCTATTATTAGGGAATACTCTGGGAGAAATTGCCGGTGAGAAGGCTGGTATCTTCAAGGTATCTTCTAGGATAGAATGTTATCTTCTTTTGAAGAATAAAAATTATTTTTGGTGCTCATTTGCAATGTACACTTTCTTCTTTATTTGTTCATTTGGTTTCAGAATGGGATTCCAGCTTTTACAGTGCCTCAACCTGATGAAGCAATGCATGTACTTGAAGAGAAGGCTTCTCAACTAAATGTATGTTTTTTCATGAAGTTGTTTTGCCTTATAAAATAAGTTTGAATGACTCACCATAAAAAGTTGGTGTAAATTGTTGGAGATCTCACATTGATAAAAATTATGATCAAGTTATAGTATAGAAGTAGGTATAAACGTTACCTTACAAACCAATTTTATAAAGTTAAGTTAGGCTTAAAATTTACTTTCTAAAGATATTTGAATAAATATAATATCAGCATACCAATATTAAGTGGTACAATTTGACAGTGTGTTTAGGATTAAAAGTTCAAATTTACTATACATGTGATGACTTGAATAGAAACTTAACATACTTTGTTTAGATCTTGTTTTGTCAAAGGGTGTTATATAACTAAAACTTAATTATGAGAATTTTGTGTTATCTTGGAAAGAGAAAAAATGCCTTCGATGTGATTCAGCGTGTCTTGTCATTTCTCATACTGTATTTCATCAGCTTGTGTCTTCATGCTTTTTTCATTTTTCAATGATCTTCTGAAAGTCAGGGTATACATAACATTAAATCCAAGTAGCTTTTTTAGCTGCATTCATTGAAAATGTTTGACTCTTTGGTCCTTGCTTTCAATCAGCTAAGCAAATCTTGCCAATGCCAGGTACCTCTTCAAGTGGTAACTCCATTAGATGCCAAATTGCTAAATGGTTCGAGACTTGGTCTTGAAGGTGAGCACCAATATGTAAATGCTGCTCTTGCCATTGCATTGTGCTCTACATGGCTGAAAAGAACTGGGCATGTTGGAGATATTTACTTGGAGCAAACTGTAAGTTTTACGAAGTATCTCTTTTTATATCTTTTTCTTTTATGCCGTATTGCTGAAGTGATTCTCTACCTGCATGAAGGACACGTTGCCAGAGCAGTTCATAAAAGGTTTAACAAGTGCAAGTTTGCAAGGAAGGGCACAGATTGTTCCTGACCAACACATCAAGAGTGAAAGATCAAATAGACTTGTTTTCTTTTTAGATGGGGCTCACAGTCCTGAAAGCATGGAAGTGTGTGCAAGGTGGTTTTCTCTGGCCATTAAAGAATACAACCCAGACCAAACATTGTTTCATCAGCAACTGGATAATTCTAAATTCTCACATGAAGTAGTGAAGACACACAATGGAGAAAGAGTATCCCAGGGAAAATCCACTCCGGTAGAGTATAGATTTAAAAAGTAGATTTATTATAATTTAAGCACATACAAGCTGAAGTTGGATATGTCACTATAAAATGAAGTTATGCAATGTCTGTTCTGTTGAGCAGGTTCCATCTACAGATGTTTTAAAACAAGAATAACTATTGTTAAGTGATATCTAATGCCCTTAGTTAGAAAATCACCATGTAGAGAGCCCCTGTCATGTGTTTAACCTTACTTTCAAAAGGCATGTGGATTGCTCTAAATAGAAACCATAGAAATACAGATTATCAACTTCTTCAAACTTCCTAGACCTTATGTTTTTGAAGTCTATAACTTGAGATAGGCAATGATATTCTTAGTAAGCTTACCCCATTCTACTATTTAGATATCAGTTTAGAGCATTAAAATCACCCATGGAATGTTATGTATCTTAATTATTTACTCGTGCAAAAGAGTTCTAGTTGTACCTTTGTTATCCGTGAGAATTTAGTTTGCACACTGTTCTTGGCTGATATTTGACTAACACATTTGGGAGGTGAGAGATGTTGACCATTAAACTAGGTTGCATTATCAGAAGAAATTAGATGCAAATAATCTGTGTCAACTGTCAAGATTTGACATGAAAAACCCGGTTTTTATGTTTTTGTTTAAAATATACTGATTCATTTGTCTTTTTGTCAAATGAACCTTGTGTATTTCATATCAGGATGATCATTTGCCATCAGCTGTCTTTTAGTTTTTTTCTTTTTTAATTCGAAGCTCATGATACAAGAGTGAAAATGCCACTATTTCTTTTTTAATCAAAATGATGCTTCGTTTTTTTTTGTTATACTTTTGGAATTGAAGTAATTGAATTATTGCAGATATTGCTGTTCAATTGTTTGACTGTTAGGGATCCACAGTTGCTTCTTCCTAATCTGATGAAAACGTGTGCTGATCACGGTAAATAGTTTTTTCTTGATTATGCTGGAACATACTTACCAGATAATGAAAATAATTAAAAACATTTAAGTAAAGGTTAATATTTGGGATTTTACCAGCTTTCTCCTCTATTAGTTCTGTAATTATTTATGTTTATTATGAGGAAAAAGTAATGTAAACTTTTTTCCAATGACATTTTTTTTTATTCCTGAAGAAAGTTATTTGGTCCATGGAAATTAAGACACAACTAAATTGAAATTGTAGGTGTCTACTTCAAGAAGGCGCTTTTTGTACCAAGTATATCTGTGTATAATAAAGTTGGACCACAGGCTTTTACCCTCACTGATCCCAAAGTTGATCTGTCATGGCAGTTCAATCTTCAAAGAGTGTGGGAAAATCTCATGCAAAGCAGCAAAGGTAGTGATTATTCAGGATTGCTTTATAGCTTTTGGAATATAGTTAGCCTTTTTGTCGTACTTTTGATTCAAGAATTCATATGTGGGACTTGGATAATCTCTATTTTTCCACGTCTTTTTTCTTTTTTTCCTTCACCAGTTGTGCCTATTAAGTTTGAGGTCTTAGATACTTCATGGCTTGAGCAATCTGTTTGATATCTTATCAGGTAAAAATACCGACATTGTTTCTGAAGAACTAAAAGATGATATGGAAACGAGTGCTAGTAACTGTGAACACAGCGCAGTGTTTCCGTCACTGCCATTGGCAATCAAATGGCTTAGGGACAGAGTGCAACAAAATCAGTCACTTCGTTTTCAGGTCACATAGATTACACTTTAATCAATGTTGAATGAAATTTATTGGAAATCGTCAATTTGTTGGATCCAATTCTAATTTGAGACCCATCAAAATTAGAGATTTTCGATAAATTTCAGTTAATAATATCTACAAAATTGTATATCTTTTTTCATCTGTGCAGAATTCTGACTGCAAATTTCTGTGGCTGATTCATCAGGTCCTTGTAACTGGCTCTTTACATCTTGTTGGGGACGTGTTGAACTTGGTCAAGAAGTGATTTTGATTAGGAAAATTTGAAGATTCCTTCAAGATGGGCTTTCCATTCTACAGCTGAAATAGTCCATTATTTGTCACACACATTCTTAGGGACAATGACTCTTCTAAAGAAATGTACATTAATTTGATGCATTCAATTAATTCTGGATTACTGAAGAAAGTCACAATTTAACTTACATGAACACTAAATATTAGGAAGAAGTTTTGATATAATGGGTTCAAGTGTAAATTAAGAAATACAAAATCATAATTAACGTAACAATATATAATATTTTAATGTAGAATATACTTGTTCGATTATTTCTATTGCATCATTGCGTATCGGACGGTATGGCGTCTGAGCCATAGCTGATACATGATAGTATTGAACGCATCGAACGGCAATGGAGGCTGGTTCCACCGGAAGTGCGTACTCGCGTCCACACTCAATTTTCTCATCCGCTGGTGACGTTCCCTCCACGTGTCACCCAGCACACGCGTCACTCCTCCCACACTTCTCACAAACACTGCCATTTCCCTCCACCTCAGCACATCCATAAACGGCATGGCGTTTAACGGTCCCTCCGTAACCACCACTAGCACGCACCCAGCGTGCAGTGCTTCCCCTATCCACGACACGTCGTTCCTTTGCTTCATCACGCAAAAACACTCGTCTCCCTTCCAAGTCTCATTATAATTCACCAATGAGCGTGCTGGCACTCGCTGCAGGAGCGCGTGGGGGTCGGGTATCGGTGGCAGCGTGAGGTCCTTGTGAGGGACAAACTTGTCATTTGGGGTGGGGAAGCACGAGATTTGAACAGCGTTTTTCTTCAGCTCCACGAGGTTCCGGTCCCGTTCGAGGGGGATTCCCACGCGCGAGAGGTAGAAGTGGTCCGCGCCGAGGGTGCGGTTCCAGTAGGGGAAGTCGCTGCGGATACGTGATACCACACGCCCGAGAGCGCGCGTGGAGAGGTCCGAGGAGAAAGGGAGAAAGAAAAGGTGCGCTTCGTCGGGATCTTGAGTGAGGTAGGTGCTGTTGTGTAGTGAAGAATAGAAGAGAGACTCCACCGTGGAAGCGAATTTGAGTTGGGGGCTGTTTGGTTTGTACATGAACACTTTGAAATTCTCGACCATTTTCTCGTAATTCAGAAGCACTGTGGTGGGTGAGACGTAAGGAGTGTAATTGTGTTGTGCCTGTGCCGCCACAAGCGCGTAGCATAACAAGGATAATAATAACGGAAACATTGTACTAGTTATCAGACTAAAGCATTCACTTCGTGAAAATTAAGAAAAAAATGGATTACTTTGGGAATTGTGAAGACGAAAAGCAAGCAGAGAAGTCAAACCGTGAGTTTCACCTAATTACAAAACTCATTCTGATATAAAATCCCCATTTTATTTTATTAAATTACATATTTGAAGGATAAATAATATCAACATCGATAGACAAATGTGTCTGGGTGGTGTAGTTGGTTATCACGCTAGTCTCACACACTAGAGGTCCCCGGTTCGAACCCGGGCTCAGACATTTTTCTTAAATTACTTTTTAAATTTAATTTTGTGGTAAATAAACCCAATAATAATAAAAGAAAAACAGATTTACTAATTGACCCTAGTTTGTTATTTTTTATTTAATAAAAAGTTCTTCATAATTTAATATATCAACCCTAAACCCACATGCCGGCACGTGCGCTTCTATTGAAAAGCTGAACCGAAAGTAGCGGAGCCCGCAGATCGGGCCCATTCTTGAAGCCCAATTACGCTAGCCTCGTTGGAAAGGGAAGCCGGAAAAAGTAAAATAACAATTATTATTATTAATTATTATTTTTAAAATAGGTACCAGGTATACGTGCTTGCCTGACCCGGCGGATTGAATTTGAGGGTGGGGTCCATTCCTGTGTATGAAAGAGCACGCTATTTTGTCTGCGTCCTCCCCTGCACCACGTTCCTTTCAAACGACGAAAGGAAAAACAACTTTGGCTCTGCTATCTAGGGCTCTATTCCGATTCCCACTCCGAACCAGTTCAATGCTTCTCTGAACTAATTAGGTTCTCTTCACTCCCGCTTTTACTTTGCATTGCATCCAATTCCATGGAAGAGTCTTCTTACACCGGTCTTCCCACCAGCCACTTGCTCGGTTCAGTTCCTGTGAGCGAGAGCATCTTTCCTTTTTCATTTCTAATTTCCGCTGTTTGCTTGCCTTATCGCTTCTCTTCACTCTCTGCATGCTCGATCGTCCTCAACTGTTCTCATCTTTTTTTTAGGAATTAACTTAATTGTGTGAAAATTTAGCGGAAAGAGTGGGATTAAGTGAAATTAGGGAATGAAATGTAATTGCTGGATTCTACGATTATAAAATAGCTAGAGTTGTAGTATAAGGGCATTTCTAAATTAAGTCAGACAACTGCCCACTGTTAAATATGTTTTTGATTTTAAGATATTGATATTAATTATGATTATATATCTTTCAAAACCTTTGATTTTGAATTTTATGGTTCACTGTTGATGCGATACTAAAAGTTATGATCTTAATTACTTTATTATCGTTCTGTTATTCCTGTGATTCTTTGTGATAGTGAAAGTTAAGTTCTGTTAAGTGTGTTCTAACTTTTTTAATTTTTTTGGTTTACCTGTTTGGTGCTCAGGCTGTCATTACTGAAGAAAATAATACCACGAAACATGCGGGTATGGATTTATAGCTTCGTACATTTCCTGCTTATGAAGTTTAAGTGTTACTAGTTGCTTATGAGCATATATATGTATATGATGCATGTAGCCACTGATGCGAGTATGCAAATATTCCCTCCCAACAATGGAGGAGACAGAGGAACTGGATATCAAACTGTTGGCGGGCCTACTGGTATGTTTTCTAATTTTTGTTACTTGGAGAGAGTTGTTTCTTTGTCTGGTTTTTCTCTCTTCCTTCTCTCCGTTTAAATGATTTAACAATATATTTCTGTTTCCACATTAGTACATGACAGTGAGACACTAATATACTGTATTGTCCATTCATGACTGATGGAGAGGGTCACGAGATTTTTTTTCTTATAGCTGTAAAGTAGAACTCTCAAGCAGTTCTCCTGTCGCCTAGTCTCATGATATTGTCTACTGATTTGTGTTATATCTTCTAAATTAGTTGTCATTAGTCAATTTCACCCATTCCTAACTATTCTGAAATTGTAGAGTTAGAAAACACCAATTATAATCCCATATCTTTAATCAGCTATCGTTTGGGGAAGAGTTAGCATATTCTTCGATTTCTTTAATGTTACTGTTGCCATTTTATGATGCTTAGAAGTTGTTTTCAATACTCCCATGTATGGTTGCTAAATCTTTGTTTTTTTTTTTTTTTTTACCTTCGTTCTTTCTAGGCTTTGAAGCTAATTTGAACTGCTTGAATATGTCTAAGAATTCAAAGTTCAAACTAAATAGTTATTTTATTCCCATTCTGAACTAATATTCTACTTAGTTTAGCTATATTTGGACCCCTTTTGCCCTATGGTACTTAATGAGAAAACTATTATGCTGTCACTTCGATAATAAATTTTATTTTTCTCTTTATACTTCGATAAATCAATTACTAAGAATTTCTAATAGAATGAGGTAAAACAAAGTTTAGAAGTTAGGGAATTTCATTAAATTGCCACCCAATTATGATCATTAAAGACAATCGACACTAATAATTGCATATCTTAAGTGTCATAGTTCTGGACATTATCCCAATTGTTTTCTGAATTTTAAGTTATCTCTAGATTTTAGTTTAACCATTGACCAAGATTCACACACATATTGATTCTATAATCAGATTTGTGGATAGTGCCTTTTGTATTTTCATTTTTCATGGCCACTTGCTGATATAATAGTGCTGTGTATTATTCTCTTGTTTGTTCACGTATACAGAATCTTTTGAACAACAGTCAGCAAACAACTGGAGGGGAGTGTTTAGCATCTCATCTTATTCACAGTATTTTGATGTAGACACGGATATTGTCCTAATCAGATTGATAAGTTCTTTGAATCCAGTTGCCGGAGACTTTTTCAGCAAGATAGATGCTAACCCTGATTTGTGCGTTATTTCTTTTACCCTTTATACTTCCAATTATCAAAATAGAGACACTCACTTTGATTACATATTGAAATATGGGAATTGGGCGAAATTTTAATTTAATTAAACTGTTACCATTAACATTTTTGGCGAAATGCCTGCATTTTGCTTCACACCCTCCTTTTTTTTCCTTGTATATAAAGGAGACATTTGCTAATCATGACCAGATTTTCAGTACCCTTCCCTAAAAACCATAAATGGTGCATTTAATGGATATTGATGGGATTCTTTTGTCATAGATATGGGCTTATATGGATCTCAACAACATTGGTGTTTGTGCTTGCCGCACTTGGAAATATGGCCACGTTCCTTATGCAAAAACATGCTGATAACAGTACCTCGTGGAGCTTTGATGTCAGCTATATGAACGTGGCTGCATGCTCAATCTATGGTTATGCAATTTTGGTCCCATTGGCATACTGCTTCTTCCTTCAGTATATGGGTTCAAATGCCAGCCTCATAAGATTTTGGTGCATGTGGGGGTATTCTCTCACTATTTTCATCATGTCTTCGGTAAGTTTCTGCTTTCTCCAATGTGGTAAATTTGATTCTGAAAGTATTTATACTACAAATAATATTGCACAATTATTTATACCACTCAAGTTCAGCTTGGGGGAGTGTGGCCCTGAAGGCGAAACTTGAAATGGACAGTGCCTCAACAAAGTGAGACACTCTTCCTTTAAAGTTCGAAGGACCTTTAGGCTCAGGCCCTAATCCCTTTCATTCTATACGCTGCACAGAATGAAATTTTTTCTGTGCAGTGTACTTATAATTTATCACAATATCTAGATTGGATGCGTGACTTCTTTCTTGTCACGTGTTTGTATTAAGTTGTGACTGAATTTTATAATTTGTGATAGGAAATTACATCACTCGTTCACTAATCATACTTTAACTTTGTGGAGTTTTTCGCATTTCTATCTAATTCATATTTCTTGGGATACTTGCAGTTCCTGTTGTTAATTCCCGTTGAGTTTCTTCGGTGGGTTATAATACTCCTTACGGGTGTTGCCTCAGCAAGCTTTGTTGCTTTAAACCTGAGGTCTTACATAGAGGGCAATGAGATTTCGGTGGCGATTATTGCAGCATTTTTCTTGCAAATAGCTTTGGCAATCTTCATCAAGGTTTGGTTCTTTCCGTAGCTAAAACGCTATGCAGCAGTGACGAATAACCCCCAAACTGTCATTTGAACTCACTGCATTGGCTAACTTTGTTCAAGACGAGAGTGGAATTGTCTGAAGGAGAATTGGTTTGTGTATTTTGGATTTACTAGAATGGAATTGCAAAGAATTGCAGAGGAATTAGTGCGACTTTCAGTAATCAGCCCGGTCAGAATTTTTGTATCGTTGTTGGCTTAAAATCTTTGTGGAAGACTCAATACCCGGGAAGGGGATGATGAACGATCGTGATTTGTAGTATCTGTGTATGTTTGTGCTTTTTGCAAATTTCTGTAAATATACCGAGTCAAGTAAATCTTTTTCAATTGATTTTTTTTAAGTAGCTGTTTTTGCGTGGAGCCTAGGCAATTTCTTGTATGGTGAATAAAAATTTTGTCATGCCATCCATTTGAAAGTGACATTGTAATATCACTTCTCTGGGATCACCCTTGCTTGTTATTTTTGGTTCGATAAGAACTTGGTAGGATATAATAGGGCATCGTATCCATTGAGCTTAATCATGAAATGCATGCTGAGTTTTTAGTATCATCTAATTATAATTGAAAGAGTTTACCAGCTAATTGTAATTTTGTTGTCAAAAAATAGGTTTCGTCAATTAAATTAAAAGTTTTAAGTACCAAAAAGTCGATGGAATTTAGTTGGAATGATCAGTTAAATTTTATATGAAAGATGAAGTTATTTTACCTAGTGTCGAAATTTGACACATTCTAGTCTGGTAGGACAAAAAACTTCCAAAAGTATTTCGAAATACTAAAAGTGAATTACCAATATCAAAAATCATATTTTACTCAGATTTTAATAATATATTTGTTATAACATTTATTATATAACATATTTATTAAATTTATCAAGTAGAACATATAACTTTCTTATTATTTATGAAAAACTTTAAATGCGTAAAGTTTAGTCATTTATTTAGAGAAAGAACTGAAGTGCAAATAAAAAGTTATAAAAGCTTTAGATTTTATAAGAACATTGGAGCAAAACTTACAAGATTTTGAAGATAATATGACATGATGTAGATTTGTTTGAAGTAAAAAATTTAGCAAAAAAGTAACATGAAGTGGTAACAGAGAAAAAAAATTAATTAACCTAAAATAGTTTCCAACTGACCTCTTTCTTTAAGCTTGTGAAACATAGTATTTGATCGTAAAGTCTTTTTTGTATATTGAATGATAATTTAAAGTTTATAAATAGAAAAAACATTTGAACTACTATTAGAACAAACAACTTGCATATCATATGGCATTAGATGGTGAAAGTAGGTATGGTTTCCTATCAGACACTTTTTTGGGTATAATACTTGTTCAATAGATGTACATTTTTAACGTTACTAAACTCTGTTACAAATATATATATATATATATATATATATATATATATATATATATATATTTATTTGGATTAACCATCTCTTAACATATTTTCTATGTAACTTGAACGTGTGTAAAGAAAGTGAATCAACACTTATTATTGGCCAAACATTTTCTAGATACTAGTATAATTTAAAAGTAAAGAAAAAATAAATTAAAAAACAAATTCTATCAAGTATGACTATTTTTTATCCTTCTTTTTGTAAAATTTTACTTTAATAATTCGTATATATATATATATATATTGTGTAGGATGTTATTATAAGAAAATTGTAATAAATTTTGTCTCTTAGTGTATATAAACATTAATTTCAATTGAGATTCTTGTCATATTAACTTATACATATTGTTATAAGGTCGAGTAAATCTTTTTTAAAATCTCATACTTTGTATTAATTAATTTTTAAATATGAAAGCCTTGTTTATCGGTCTTAAAGATAAAAATACTTTCAAATTAATTAATTATTTGCATCTAAAAGTCTTGTTTATCAGTCTTAAAGATAAAAATATTTAAAAAAGAATTGTTTCGTTACTAAAAAACCTATATTATATATTATATATCATATCTAACAGGAACAACAGAATGTTAATTAAGATCATACATGCTCCTTAATAAAGTAATTTTTAGTATCTAGTATCGCATCAACAGTGTTATTATAAAGCATGAGAGGGTCAAGAATTATAAATTTTCTTATGGAACCTGGAGGCTGGGAATAAAGTTACAATGGGGACAATTACAATGGTCTTCAGTGAAACTCTAGTCTCTAGAGTCAAGGAATCATCCACTCTCTTCCTTTTCCTGTTCACTATCTATACTAATATGTATAATCATTACTTTTTAAGCAGAGGAAGGCGTAGTCTCTGTCTCAGAGGGATGTCCTTCTTTTGCATGCTGTGTTAGGGAAGACGTGTAGTCTCCCCTATTATTGAGATTGTTTTTCTTCATCACACCATGTCAGAACAGATGTGCAGCTGCAGCTTACCCTGCCTTTCTCTCTTCAGTAGGGAGTACCGTTTATTGGAATTTGTTCCTATGTAAGGGAGATGGGGTAGCTTACTCACCATTCCTCTCTTCAGGAGGGGTGCACCATTTATTGGAATTTGTTCATGTGTCAGAAGGCAAATGCTTGTTCCCAATGTAAGGGAGATGGGGTAGCTTACTCACCCTCCCTCTCTTCAGTAAGGAGTGCGTCGTTTATCGGGATTTGTTCTTGTGTCAAAAGGAAGATGTTTGTTTCCAATGTAAGGGAGATGGGAAACTATTCTATTAGGGGTTCACTGGGTACTTTTCATCCTATACTTGTCGGCCTATATGTATTTTGTAGTAAGCATCTCTCTGGTTTGTCGGCCACACTTGCTTTGGTGGCTGTATAGCGCACTAGTTTCCCAGACTATTGTAGAAGTTGTCGGCCACACCTCCTGGTGGTCATATAGTACAAACAGGAACCACAAAATTCAAAATCAAAAGGCTTTGAAAGATATATAATCATAAATTCACGAGTTAACAAAATTAATTAATATCAATATCTTAAAATTACAAACATATTTAACAGAGGCAAGCAATTATCTGACTTAATTTAGAAATGACCTTACACTACAACTCTAGTTATTTTATCATCATAGAATCGAACAACTACACTAGTCATTCCATAATTTCAGTTAATCTCACTCTTTCCGCTAAATTTTCACACAATTAACTCAATTCCTAACAAAATAAGAGAACAGTTGGAGACGATCGAGCATGCAGAGAGTGAAGAGAAGCAATAAGGCAAGCAAACAACAAAAATTAGAAATGAAAAAGGAAAGATGATGTCGCTCACAGGAACTGAACCGAGCAAATGGCTCGTGGGAAGACCGGTGTAAGAAGACTTCTCCATGGAATTGGATACAATGCATAGCAAAAGGGCGAGTGAAGAGAACCTAATTAGTTCAGAGAAGCATTAAAGCAATAATTTATTCAGTGTGGGGCAACTTCAAGAGAAACAGTTGACTATTGAAATGAAGCAAAATAAGTGCAGAGTATTTCAAGAAAAAAGAGGTTGTTTTTTAAACTTCCATGACTAGTAATCGTATGTTTGTTGTACATGTTAAATCTGGAGTTTCTCAACCTTGTTTTCAGGTTAGTTCAATGCCACTCGCAGAAGTTTGACACTCTTTTTCCAGTTTATTTGTGAGATGTTTGGTCTTACCCCATCTCCTTAGTCCTTCATTCACTACTATAGTGCTCGGCCCAGCACCCCAACTCGTTGGGTGTCCCTTGCCAATCAATCTGGGACTGCTCTATTTACTCCTTATACTATTTCCTATAAGCACTTTAAAACCGGATTCTTCCATGTTGTTATAAAGTTGACAAGTCATAAGTATTTTTATTATGGTGACGTGCCCAAGTTTCCTTTTATTGGACGTGTAACCCGATGCATTACCTGTGTTGGCTGAGGTCATCAATGACCGATGAGGATCAAATAATTTTTAGTCCTTTTGATAGACTTCCGGGGAGGTTACCCACTCGGAAAATCATCAGACTTTAACTCTGCACTCAATGTTGGGTTGATTTGAGTGGTATGTGTATTTTCACATTGTCGCATAGTTCTCGACTAGTATTAACTTAAATAAATTTTTGTTTGCCTTTGGTTGCAGGCATCATGGCTCAAGAGGGTGCTTCTGACATGTTGATGAAGTTGCGTCTACAGAAGGCGCAACGCGCAAGAGAGGCCGCCAAGGATGCTTCCTCTGGTGCCGCCAAGACCTCAATCCAATAGTCTGCCCAGGAGATTCCTCCTGTTGATCTTGGTCCCCCTTTGGCTGAGAAGAAGCCAAAGAAGAAGAAAAAGCAAGTCTAAATCGAGGTGTCCGGAAGTTCCCGAACGGTCTCCTAAGAGGGCCAAGACGACTGTTGAAGATGACGCAACAGCAAGGGGAAAGCTTTGGTCATCCATGACTTGGAGTTCCGTAAAGGTGTGAATATCTCTCTCACCCCGACTGAAATTTGGGGATATAACGGAAATTTGAGGATATCCCCATTAAAGAAATGATGTCTACCGGCAGGGGTTATGACCATTTTGAAAAACAATTGAAATATTTATAAGAAGAAGAGAAAGGAGTAAAAAGAACGTTATGGGACTAACTGACTAAGAAAACCCATTTGACAGGACTAAAAGGGCGAGTACTATAGTAAGAAAGAAATACGTGAGGGGAGGGGCGAAGGCGAAACATTTCGGCAAGAAGCTGGAATGCTTGAAGTGACGCCCAAGAGTTAGGGTGCAATTGAGTGGGCGCCACATTCAAGGTACGAAGCACGCCTATGGTGAATTCGTCAAAAGGAAGACAGACATGCGAGTCTGTGAACAAGCAGGGATAGATATAAAAGAAGTCATTGTTGTGACCTTCTCGACCATGACACACGTTATCTATTGGCATGCAGTGCTCAGCAAAAAGCTCTGTACTCGTCTTTCCGATAGTGAACATAGGAACGACTACAACATAAGTATTCACCACAGACGACCACCTATATCTAGAAAACCGATCAGTGACCAAAGGGCACGCCCACTCATACCCAAGGCGACGGGGAAGGTTACTCGAGCAAGCTCGGACGGAAACATGCCGGCCATGTTAGGCTGCTCGAAAGATTCATCTTGTCCGCTACCGAATACCTTCTCGGACACATTGGGCAAACCCTCAGAAACTCTAGATTTTTCCCTAGCACTTGAAGAGACACTCCTCGTAGACTCAGAAAAACCAGATAAAGACGACATCATTACCTCTGGGAATGAACGCGCTGCACCTAGCCACTACGAAACACGAGAGTTGTCGAATATCGGAGATAATGGAAAAGCACAAGTCATCTAAAGGTCCCATCATGCTTATTTATACAAGCAATTCGTCTCCCAAGAAATATGAATGGTGCACGATCAACTTCCCACCGTCAAATCGTAAAGGCACACTCTTCAAACAGGACACGTCATCATCTACCATAAGCTACAAAGAGCGAAAGAAGCAATATCAACCCTAACACTAAGAGATCCACAAAGCGATACCAATTCTCCAAAGCATAAACAATCAGACACCTTCCCGCCCATGGGTTACCGAAAAAGAGGAGGAGCCTAATCAGTTGGGAGACAAGTATACCAACTCTCCAAACCTTTTCGCTCATAGTATCATTCAAGCTTGGGAGACAAGTGTACTATCCGGCTTAGGGTGACACTTGTCGCCCTGACGTGACAACCCTACTCCTAAAGAATAAACTCCCAACTCAGGACGACCACTTATCGTCCTAGACCGATGACCGTAGCACCACAAGGCAAGTCCAATAGTTGAAACATGTAAGCAACATCTGCCAAGACAGTCTGCAAAAGTTGATATAACGTAAGTTATAAGTTAAATACCAACCCTATAAATACGTAGGTAAGGAAGGTCAAAGGTATGTGTAAAAACTAAAGGCATAATTACTTTAAGCTCCGATAACCGAATACTTACTTGAGTGTCGAAGTGTAATCACAAGTACTCTCTCTGTGGTGACTAAGGCGAGCAGTTGTCAGACATAGGCGGATACTAAATATACCACGACTGGACTGAAAGGAACAAGAGTAGGAACGAGAGGTAGCACTGGCAAGAGGGCTATAACTATCCAGGTTGCTTTTAAGCTAGCTCCCAAGGTCCAATGTAAGAATAGGATTAATGTTATGGTATGAATGAGCTTTTGGAGCGTAAAACAATTATATTATATTTGTATTATATGCTGCTTATTTACATTTTAGCGGTAATTTCCTATTATCTGTTCAGATAGCTTCACTGGCAATGCGAAGTGGGAATGGGCTTCTCTTGAAAGGTGGCAAAGAAGCTAAGCGATCAAATGCAATTTTGCACAAAGTTTGGTTTCAAATAAATTAATCTCTGAACTATTTCCTGTTGAAATTTGATTTGTTCAGTCACCATTAATAAAATATTTATGGGGTGATTCTATATGCCTGAGATGCAGGTAAATGTTGAGGCCATACACATAATGTTGGTGGAAAATTTATAGGACTTGTGACCTCAAGGGAAGAAATACCTGAACTACTTAAGGTGAATTAATTAGTGAAGCTTGATTTCATTATAAACTTATTCTCCTTAAGCTTTGTCATCTTCATACTTCACTTTCAGCTGAATGACGTAATTGATCTGGTAATTCCAAGAGGTAGCAACAAAATTGTTTCTCAGAACAAGAGTTCAACTAAAATTCCAGTTTTAGGTCATGATGGTAAGACCCTTATGCTAATGTTTAAATATAGCCTTAGCTGAACTTTATTCTCTTCAATTTGGACAGTGTCTGAGTTTTTTTGTCCCTCAAGTTTTTTCCAGTCGATTAAGTCCTTTATTTTGTAAATGAATTTGTAAATGAAACTAATTTAGTCCTGCTGTTAATTTTTTTCTACTTAAGACCCTCAAATTCGTCTTTTCTACTTAATCTTTTCAAATTAAATTGTTTTAAATCATCTTCTACTCAAAACTCAATATTCAAATAAAAAAATCACATAAATAGAAAAATATCATTTTTTTTTCTTTCAACCCATAATCTTGTATCTTGTAAAATCCTTTAAATTATCTTACTTTTTTAGAGGCTTAATTGCAAATATTTGAAAATAAAATAATAATTTGAGTTTAGATGAACATATTTGACATAAGGAAATTTTGCTTAATTTAAAAATAGAATGTAATTTGTTTGACAAAATTTGAGAGATGAAAAACGGTACACATCCCAAACTTAGTGGGCCAAAAATCTAGTTATTTTGTCTAATTAATAAATTAATCGTACACAAATTATATTAATTAAAGTTAATTAATAAACTTAAAAAATTAATCATTTTGTGTCAAAAATAATTAATGATGTTTAATTAACAAAAATAATGATATTATTTTTGTTTAATTAATGGTTTTGTTTTGAAGGACAGTTTGTCTATTCAATCATAATCGATGGGTGAAATGAAATAATAGGGAGTGCAACTATTATTTTATGTTTAGATTTTGTATATTGTTTTAAAATTAATTTCAAATAAAAGTAAGTAAAATTATTTAAATAAAAAATTAATTAATTAATTAAATAAGTGAATATCTGTCACCGATATATAATTAAGTATATATCGTTAGACCTTTATTAGATTTAGATGCTATAGGACATCACAATATTATTTTTTTTTTCTCGTTCAAATATCTCTAAATTTTTGTAATTCATAAAAGAACATAGTAAAATAGAAAATAATAAATTAGTTAATTAAAAATGTGAAATTAATATAGTATGTTAATCTTGATGTTGTCACGTGTCAATATAGACTCAATCCAAATTTAAAGCTAAGCTCGTATTTAATAAGGATTTAGAATTTTCTACACGATACAAAATATTTGTACTTAACAATTTATTAAAATATTAATAATATTTTTATTATTTTATATATTAAATAATTTTTCTATTTCTCATCTTTACATAAACATCTTTCTCATATTTTATTTTTTTTAACAATAATAAATATTTTGTTTTTTTAATAATAATATTAGATATTGCTAAGATATTTATAATTTAATATGATTAATTTTAAAAATTTAGTTTAATATATTATTTTTAAATATTTAAATTTTTATAACTAATTCAATGTTATTTAAAAAAAATATAAATATTTTTTAATATTTATTAAGTCTTTTTTATTATTTATTAAAAAAATTTGTTAATATTTATAAAAAAAAGATAAGTTAATAGATTTTTTCTTAATTACACTTAACTATTTTTACTTGAATGTATTTATTTATATACATGACTACTTAATATGAGAAAAAGATATTTAATAAATAAATTTTAAAATAAAAAATAATAAATAAATTGTTAACATATTAAATATTTGTTAACTATAGTAAATAATTTTTTTTCCACACACTGAAATATCTTTATTTTATATATATATATATATATATATATATGATACTTTTTTAAATATTTGTAAATTATTTGATTAATTTTAAAAATTTAATTAAAGATATTGTTTTTAAATATTTATTTATTTTATAACAAATTCAGTATTTGTCGAAAAAAAAAATACAGATATTGTCCCTTGCTTCTGCACTCGCTTCTTTCACATGTAGATGTTGTTTTTCGCCGGCGAGGAAGTAAGAATGGAAGCTAACAGGAGACGGCGAGTGGTCCCTCGCAGAAAGCCTCTCTCCGATATCACCAACACTCCTTCCCCTTCTTCCCCAAGACCTCACAAAACTAATCCTCCTCCTTCTTCTGCTTCTACTTCCTCTTCCGCCCTCGATACACGTGTCACTGAAAGCACCACTGTTGCCGCCGCCACCACCAATCTCGATAACACCCCAAACCCTACCTCTCCTTCACCGCCCGTCCCCTCCACACCAGCGCTCAAAACTCCCTCTCTACACGCCGATCCAATCACTCCTTCTTCAATTCGTACACACGCTTCCTTATTTTCTTGATTTTACAATTTTAGTTTCTCTTGCAATGGAAGAGACATTCCACCTTCGCAATACTACTGTCACTTGACGCATTCAATTTCAATTTAACATGCTTAATCGCTGTATTTAATTATCGCTATTTTGATTTTAAGCTTTCTCGTATATACTATGTTTAATCACTGTGTGGTTTTTTTTTTTTTTTTTTCCTTTTAGATATTGTTGATGCTGAAGCTTCTGATGATGTTGAGGCTTCTGAGCCTGTTCAGCCTATTTCAGTAGTGTACAGCCGAAGACATTTTTCGAATAAGAGAAAGAAGGATAAAGGGAAGGCAGTGACTGTTCCTTTTAGTAGCACCCCCAATTTGAAGATCTCCGATAGTCGGTGAGTAATTACCCTTTACTTTTTTAGTAGTGGTAGATTGTGTTTTTGTGGAAGTTGTATTGAGTTTTAAGAAACAATTATCGAGGAGAATAAGAGAGGGTTGTTTGAAGTTTTGGGACACCGGAAAAGGAATGAGATTGGGAAATAAAATGATAAGAGAGGAGAATAAGAGAGGAAATTTTGGTCAATATTAGAGACTTTATTAGAGGAATATGTTCTATTTGCTAGCACTCGACTTTGTTAGAGGAGTATGTTGCTATTTGCTAGCATTCTTGTATTTTAAAATTTTAAGTTCTTAAGAGGAATTCTGTGCCTTTTGGATTGGGTATATTAATCTTATAAGTTTTGTTTGAATGCATGAATAGTCTTGGATTTGTGAAGCTTTCCTGAACAACAAACTACTGTTATCTTTTTTTTATTTGACCACCTCTTTAGCCTGTCCTGTTTTGCCATTGTTACACTTTATGCCCATGACGTTTTATGTTTCCTTCGTTTATTTGTTGGATTCAATGTTTTAGTTGGATACATTCATTATATATATATATATATATATATATATATATATATATATATATATATA